>JAABUL010000675.1_pt1 | contig 71734 bp, 60 predicted proteins | sample 5559151 | NCBI WGS metagenome assembly JAABUL01 (sample SAMN10711876, study PRJNA513368) | rock metagenome | isolation source: Antarctica rocks | place: Antarctica: Victoria Land, Pudding Butte sud | reverse complement strand
GGAATATAATGAATTGGGACCGCAGGGGATACATGAGAGCTGCCTTTGAAGCAGGATGCGCATCTCTCAGTTGGCGTCCTGGAGATGGAGGTTGATTTGATAGACGCACTGTGACGCAATACCCCCCAGAATTTAGAGGATGATTGATATCCTTCGTATCTAAAGTATTTGAAAAATGTGACAGCGGGTGAGATTGTAATCAAGGACGCGTTAAGTCCAGCAACATCTGCCTTAAAGACCACACCACTTCCCACACACTTCCCCAACCCACCATGTCCATCAGCCCCCCACCCCTAAACGCCACCACCTCTCCCCCGCTCCTTCACCCCCACAAAACCCCCCCTCCCTCCAACCCTCCTCATCCCCCACCAACCCCACAACCCCACCCCCCTCCTACCTAAAAATCTACACCTGGAACATCAACGGCCTCGCCCCCTTCCTCCCCTCCCCTTCCCACCAAATCACCACCTTCTTCGCCCCCACCTCCTCCTTCAAACTCCCCCCACCCCACCTCCCCTTCCTCCGCGCCTCCCTCCGCCGCTGGTCCTACCCCCCCATCCTCTGCCTGCAAGAAACAAAACTCTCGCCCACAGACACCACATCGCCCTCGATCCTCGCACTCCTCGTATCTAGTCTATCAGTTGGACGAATGGTCTTGGCCTATTATGGATATTCTGCGAAGAATCATCTAGCAGGTCTACATGATCCGAAAGATTGCGTTTTTTTAAACAAATCAATAACACTTGGCTACAAGCAGAACTGAGTTGCAGGCAATAGCGATGGGATACTACTGAGAGATGTACTTTGGAGAATGGTGAAACCAACGTAGTACATGAACGTAGACGCTTACAATACAAAAGCCTACCCATATCTCAACAGTAAATGTAAGGGGACACACATGTGGTTGTCGAACATTATTGCGTGTTCAAGGCCGTAAGTGTCAGCCACTTGAATAAGAACCGTAAACTCAGTCCTTGTCCTCCTTGCCAGTTTTGAACCGCATCGCTGGACAGATAAGACCAGACTAGGTGTCCTCCCGCGATCGGAAATTCTCAACGATACGGCTCAAAGTCGTGCTGAGCGCGGTCTGTATCCTGGCTCTTGGTGGATTGGTCTCTATAGGCTGTTCAGTGAAGAACTCGCTAGGAGGAAGGTCTCGAGCTCGTACTCTACAAAAACGTAATTTTACTCGAACCAGCTGCCCAAGTATTATTTCCTAAATCCAATTGGAAAGCTGGCCGCTCCTCGGTACTCATCTGGTAAACTTGACAACGATTCTCGCGGTCCTATGATCGAGACAAGCCTTCCCGGCCGTAGAGGGTGCGGATCAGCGAACTTGATCGTGCATCCAGTTCTGGCTTCAACCTTGTCACTTTCTGATCCATCGATCCCGAACATGGTCTGAAAAGCATCCTCGGGAATTACCAATTCTTTGGTACGCCAAGGACCAGATCGAACACGTTCTTCAATTGGTGGCCAAACCCATCCTAATTCTTTCTTCAGCCATGTCCTCAACGAGATCTGTACTGCGTCTATGGTATCTCGCATAAGCAGACACGAATTCCACTCGGTTCCTGTTAAATATACGAGCTTCGCGGTCGAGATAACTCCTGAAGGTGCGCTTTGCTGCGCTGCTGTCTTCAAGGCCCGTAGAACCTTACCGATCGATTCATCAAAGTATAATATAAAATCCCAATCGTAGAAATGACTTTCCTTGAGACCTTGAGTCACGCGACTTTGCATCCTTTTCATAATGTCGTCTTTCTCGCGTGATGCAAACCGTTGTCTTTTTGCCATGGCGGCTAAAGCTTTATACGCGGGTAGTCTGGGCGGAACCAAATATTCACCGATTTCTCGTCGGTGTTCCCTGGTGAATTCCGATTCTACGAAGCATCCAGCCGAGTCTGCCTCCTGAAACATCCATCGATTGGAGTTATTGACAGTCAGGATCCTGGCAAGCTGAAGATATGTATGAGCAATTACCGATCGAACTACCTTCGTGTCAACTTGTTTCAGAGGCAGCTGAAGTTCAGTACTCACCAGTATTGGCGCCGTCAACACAGAGGATGCGGTACTCTCCTCGTTCGAGCCTTTTTGCTTTTGAACTAGGATCCCCAAGACTCGTCCCTGGTTCTGGAATTTCTTTAGGGCCATCGAGAGGCAATCTGGCTGAGTTTGGCGATGTCTCTCGGGCCGCCCACGCTTGCGTGGGTTGACCAGTCGTATCTATTTCAACTTTTCCATCTCGACTAACAGAATGCGTGGGGTTATTAGACTCGAACGTAATTGTAATTTTCATGCCTGCAGGCAGTTGCGGGATGCTTTCGCGCAGTTGGGACTCAAGACTCTCCTGCTCAGCGCGGTCTGCCCTGAGATACCTCTTGGCCAATGCTAACACTACTTGCTTCTTTTCACCTGACATAACACTCTGCTCGACCTCGGTTTTTACTGAGTTCTCTATCATTTGTGGGCTCTTGGATTCCTTATTTCCAGGCATATCATGATGTTTTTTCAAGAGATCAAGAATTTTCTGTGTAGTTATTTCCAATCGACCAATGCCACCAATCATCAATTCAGCTAACCATGTCTGCAAATGCTGCTCTTGGTCGGCCAGTTTGCGTCTCAATTCGGGTAACCTATCTAAACCATTGAACCCAAAAGCAAATCTTCGTCGACGTGACGTATGTATGCCCTGATAATCTAGCATCATACCCTTTAATTCATTCAATATAACACCCATGGCGCGCAGAAACTCATCAAGATGTTCCTTTCTATGAAAAAAGTTAGTTCGGGAATCCTGTCAATGAAGATAAAGATAGAAGCACACGTCTCAGGTTCAGCATGTTGTACGAGAGAATCCGGCTTCTCCAGCTCGATTTCGACTTTCCTCAAGGCAGTAAGACAGGTGTTGGCTTGCGAAGATATCTGGTCAAACTCTTTCGGCGCATCTTGATAGTTGTTGTACTGCTTCCAGACCCACTGGCACAGCGTGACAATATTACCAACACCTAAACCTGGTAGTGGTACCATTTCCCAATAATGTCAGTCCGTTCACTACCTTTCGATGTAATCCCAAGTTGATAGTTATATTCTACATCTCCGGAGACAGTCAATGATTTATACAAACCCAGCCTCGAGATACTGGTCGCGGCCGTGAGGGCGGAGCTTTATCTCAACCACGGCGAACTGCATGTGGCTGTATGTTGAGTACCCAATCAGACAGCCTGGGTAGGTTCACGCTGTTATGCGCCGACGATCATGTCAGGCGAGTTGTCGCTGATTTAGGCAAGTTTCGCATAGCTGATGAGACAGCCACTGTGCCCTCTTAAACCATATAGCTGTGAACTTGAAAGTGAATGCGTTGTCGTCGAATAGCGATCCCACCTCGTTAGTGCAGTGTGTCGATATAAGCGTGGTGATGCCGGTTGAAATAGCGCAACTTGCAACCAGACCTTTTGTTATATCAACCTCATCGCTCCATCTACAACTTCATATACTCCCAACTGCTGAACCTCTACGAGATTGCATTGGCGAAAGATCCACAGAATCGAACATGAACGTAGGCTGCGCACGAGTATGCAATGGGATTTGCATAACCCTCACACTCGATAACACTGCTGCTTTCTTCCACTAAGAACCCTTGAGTTGGCTCCTATACGCAGCACCTTTCCCAAGTCTATGATACGCGATTTTCTGACCAATTGATTGTCATCCAATGTGTTATTTTTTAGAGAAAAATCTCCAAGCTGCTTTTCAGACCAAAACAATGGTCCTCCTTAGTCCAGCGAGATCCGTTGCATTAGTCTATTGTTGTGCGTTAATGTCTTTAAAATAGGTCTACATCTCTTCAACTTCTGAGAAGCGTCCTTAATCTGATCTAAATACACATGTGGAACTTTGTCAGCTAAGAATCTTGGCTAGAGAAGGCAAGAAGGCAAATCTGGCATTTTTTTAATACCCAGCGTGCTGTATCTTCTATAAGGGGGCGCTAATCTCAGGAAAGGATGAATGTATAGATAGTGCTTCGAGCGCAACAATCATCCTATTCGTCGAACGGTTTTGATCTCCTTAACTGAAACAGCCAAGTCTCGGATTCACCGTATTTTGGGCGCAATGCGAGTTTACGGTTCTCCGCCGGTACACGGACCGCTGTCATGGGGGATGTCTACGCGATGAGCAACTACAAAATGCTGCACGCTCAAGGTCGGTGAAGTTGCACTATAAATATTCTCTATAGTCGGATGTGCCCTTCTAAAACCCTCTGGTTGCTGCTGCAAAAGACCGCAATATGGGATTCGTCATGTGCTTGCAGACTCTTTTCGCGATCCTTCTCATCGCTTTACGAGTACACGCAAATACCTCTCCGGTAAACCTAACAACGATCGCAGAAGATGCTCTACTTGGATCTATAGACATGTCGAATGTTGTCAACCAAAGCCAAGTCGTAACTGTCCAATTTACTCATGCCTTATCGGATGCGTCTTCACGCCGCTCGGTTTTCGCCAGGCAATCAAGCTTGTATTCTTTGACTTATTCTCGTCGAGCTATTAACTTCACTTCAAACTTGACCGTCTTTGCACTGCCTGTACCTGCCAGCGACCTACGTGGTACTTTGGAAACCGCAATCAACCACGCTGGCAAGCACTCCGCGAGCGAGCTACAAAGCAACTTCATCTCTTCCGCTAGCAACCTAAGTGTCATCATGAATTGGATAAACATAACAGTTGATGAAAACTCGTTTAATTGGCAGGATTTCTCCAGTGTTGCATCAATCCTACTACGTGCAGTTACACAGCACCCTAATTTAAATAGAACCCTCGTCGGAATTGTGAAGGATCCAAGTGGGAACCCAGTCGTTCAAGTGGCGAACCTTCCGGAATATGTCATTGTTGGTAACGATGGAAAGCTTAGTCTTCTCAATATGGACCCTTCTTTGTCTTCTGCTGCCACAGCCAATACAACCCCGTCACACTTGCCGAAGCGAGTCATACCTACTGCTCAGACTTGAATCAGTGGCACTATTTACACAATAACTTTCACTTTAACGTTGGGAACGGCCCCGGGCGTGTTCCTCCGAACACTAATGGCTTCTGCCATAAACATGGTAGCCATGGACCCTCGTCGACGCACCTACTCGGCTTTGGTCACTGAGAGTTTTGCGTATATGGTCCAGACCTTCGTAGCCAGTACCAACATCAGAACCAACTTCAGCCTCAGAACCGAAAATATTGTCCGATTACGACATCATGAGATGCTGGCTATCCTTAACACGATCTATCGCCTAGTGGACGCTGATGTGCTTGCGACAGCTCAGAACCTAAATCCAAGATTTTGGTCATGGTCTGGGCAGATTATTGATCAGGCTGGCTTGGTTATCGCAAATTGGAGCCTCGGGGAGCCCAACCAAGCGTTAGGCTGTTCCTCTTTTACTGCTACTCAGGCGGATGGCAGTCTGATATATGGGTGTCTGTTTACATGACGCGCCATAGGGATAGACCTGGCGGTGGAGATCGTCGGTCAGTTCATGAGATCTTTTTAACCTCTGATTGCTCAATGTTTTTAGACCGAAAGGAGAAAAGGTTAGCGGTGTATATGGATACGCGGCCATGCGCAGCCCCTTATTCGAGATTCATATGCATGATATGTCTGGATCGGCTCATCGAAATTTCTACCATTATACATATACCTCCCAGATCGTCCGATACCTCATAAAGTAACATATTCAAGGTTTCGTTATATCTTTCTTGACTACAAAAACTCTCTATCCTTCATTCAACACATTTATCTTTCATGAAACGTTACACTGTTTTGTCAAGCTGCACATGCAAGTCTCTGTTTGTTATCCGAGATCTGTCTGTTTGGCATAGTCACATTAGAGCAAACTTCTAGCTATAACTTGTAAATATCGACGGAATTCTGCAATTCTTCGCTCGTTCTTCATTTCTGCCAGTCTTATGTTTTCTGTTGTATTTACCCTGTTAACGAATCATTTAACCTTTACGATATACGTCTGACAGAATTTAAGTGGTGTAAGATCCTTTGTGCACATGATTCACTTTAATTCTTCATGTGTTCAATAATATATAAGTGTTATAATTCACGCACCGCAAGCACCTTCAGTTTACCTAGTGTGGCTCATCATGTTATATAATTCATCCGCTTATATGTGTGAACCAACAAGAATCATCCTTCAGTACTTGAACCGAAGATACCTCTACTCAAGCGCCTCTTTCTGCAGCAATGTCTTCAGATTCAGATAACATTAGACCATTGTCTTCATGGTCAGACTGCCTTAGAGAATCGGAGGAACAGCTTCAAGCTTTCTATTGCGACTACGGAAAGTTTGTGATGACTCTCGGACCCGGCTATCTAAGCAGGCCAAACATGCATCAGAGAGCTACGACGGCCGCAATGCATCAGATGCTGAGTACGGGCAAATATTCGGATTTGACGGTTTGCTGTGGCCTAGAGGTATTCAAGGTGCACCGGGCAATTGTATGCCCAAGGTCCAAGTTTTTTGCTGCTGCGTGCGATGGTGGTTTCCAGGTAAATCATTCCCACTGTTACACAATACTGAAAGTCCTTGATTAACGAAAGAACAGGAGGCAACGACGTCCAGGATTAATCTAAGCGATGACGACACAGCAACAGTGAAACGTATGCTGCTGTATCTCTATCTACAGGACTACGACGACACAGAACCCCAATCATCTTCTTCGTGGCCACCATCCCCAGAAGCGGGCGACGAAGACGCTGAGATCCTGCTACTCCTAGGCGACGACGGCGAAATGAAAGAGGAGGATCTCGAGGACAAAGAGGTCAAAACCAAACGTTTGGCAAACGAATCACACCCCAAACTTCTCGCCAACATCTCCGTCTATGCCACAGCGGACAAGTACGACATCCCCGCACTGAAGGACCTCGCAGAGGACAAATTCAAGGCTCTGGCCCTGGGAGTATGGCCGCACAAGGATTTCTCGACCGTGATCCACGAAGTGTTTGAGTCGACGCCAAGCAGCGATGACGGGCTCCGAGCAATTGTCACAAAGGTGTGTATCAAACACATCACCGATATGCTGAACGAAGATCAATACACCACAATCCTGCAAACCACACCCCCCCTCACCTTCGCCCTAATGCAGCATATCAAAACCACCAGCGCCGAAACCCAAGCCCAACAACTATCCCAAAACGACACACAAATCACCAACCTACTACAACAGCAAAATGACCGTCTTGAAATTTGGGTTCAGAACGCGAAGGCGTTGATTATCAGTGCCAAAGCCATCAGAAATTGCGTTGGGTGTGGTCGAAGCGAGTTCGAATTTGTGCGGGTGCAGCATGAGCGGGAGTTGAGGGGGGTGCTGAGGTGTGTGTGGTGTAGTGACGAGTATGTACTGGATGCAGGGTCAGGGCGAGGGACTGTCATCGAGGAGGTTGACTAGGTATTGAGGGAAATAGAGGTAGGGGAGTGAGACTAGGTTGCAGGTGATCGAAATCTGATCGGTGTGTGACGGAGCCGGAGTGCGGCTTTTCCATCGTTCAAGAATAAGAAGACGTTGGATACGGAGTATGAAATGAAAAACGCTGAAAAATCCGAGAAACTATATGTAGTATTTGTACTGTACACCTATATTACCATACCACCCCTACCATCCAACACCATCCAACACCCTCCTCCACCTTTCCACCCCCCTTCATCAAATCCACCCCCCCAAAACCAACAACAAGCCCACTACCACCACCTCCAAACCCCCAATCCCCAGGAAAAACGCACAAAAACCTCCACCTTCCCCACCCATCTAACCTCCCCCCAAACCATCAAATCCACCTCATCATCAACAACAACAACACCAACATCTCAAACCCCTAAACTCACAAAACCCAAAAACCACCAGCCTCCAACCCCTCAAGTCTTGTCTATATCTACAACTTCCCCCAAAAGAAGAAAAAGGTGTACTGTATACCAAGCTTCAACGCAAAACGATATCTAAACCTCCAAAATTGATCTATAGCAAGCTCCAATTCTAACAACGGAAGTAATTAGAAAGGTGCGTGGTGAGCGGATCTGTGGGGGATGGGATGGAATGGAATGGAATGGAAGAATACATGATCGAGGTTTTCTGGGATGGGGGTTTGAGGATTGGACGTGGAGAGGAGATGAAAGGGGTAGGTGAAAGGGGTAGTGATGAGCTGGATTGTTAGCTCTGCGGGATGGCTTGGGGGACGCTATTGTATATACCTAGGCTACTGTACATGCGAACCCCATCGCATTGAATACCTCTATCACGTGTCCAGTTGCCGAAACTCTGGGACAACGACAACTACAGTAGCACCCCAGAAACCCAATGGCTTTGAGAAATCCTCGTATTCCACCCCGTCCTCCACCCCTTCAACCCGGTCTTGCGTAGTGCTTTGCTTTGCTTCGTACGATAAGGCATAGGATGCTTAACGATTAAAGAATGTATTCTGGTTACTATCTACTCTTCAGTCAAAGCACTCAATGAAGTGCAAAGCTGCTACGTCATATGTACAAGGAGCAGCCCATCTATCGAATCTAAGGTAACCTTGGAGTCAAAAGCCATCTTGGAACGCCTTGCAATAAGAACATCTATCACAATCAACAGCATGCTCTAAACAGCCTGCGCAATAGGCGTATCACCCCTTCCCTCGTCGTTATACTTGTCCCAGTTCGCAAGCACATTCCCGATCCTCGGGCTATTCGTTAATTTGTACACCTCCTCAAAGTATTCCTTTGTAATCTCAAACGGCTTTGCGGTGACATTGGGTATGTACTTCCCGACCAACTTGCTAGGATCGATTGTCGTCTTGTTGATCTTCTTGAGCAAGAAGCTACGGAAGGGCTTGACACCGGAGCGTAGGAAAGTGCTGTGGAAAGGCACGTCGATACCTTTAAGAGGTATGGTGGCGAAACCACGCTGCAAGTCGATGGGCTTAGGCTTGGCTTCTGTTTGCTTGGCGCATCCGCGAATGATTTCGACGAGGTGAGCTTTGACGTCTTCCAATGAGAGTTTCTGCATGAGTGATTGTATGTCAACTTTCTGGGCCTTGAGGTAGTTGGTGACACCTGTAAGACAATCTAGCGCGCGGAGCTAAAGTAACATCAGTCGTTACTCAAAGGACGTGAGCAAGGAATTATATACATCACCGGCACAAACGTATTGCATGTTAGCAACATTATAGTTCACAATCTCCAGCAACCAATTGGTCTCCTCCGCAACGTTCTCGACCACATATTGCAGAGCCTGCTCGTTGAAGGTCTTCGATATTCGGCTTGGGTTGACGGCACACATGGAGTAATTGGAGCGACCCGTCTCATCACGATCTACTGCGACTTGCATTGTAAGACCGCGGTAGAAGACAACAGATACCAAGCTCTCGATTGGCATCACCTCAGCAAGTGCTGCCAAGGCAGAGTACTCTCCCAATGAGTGACCAGCGAAACTACTATCTCTCTGCACTAGACCTTTGGACCTCATGTCCTCGAAACTGGCCTTTTCCATGAGGGTCAATGCAGGTTGAGTAAATTGGGTCGCGGAAAGCAGACCCGTTGGTGAGCGGTAGGTGTATGACGTAGTATTTTCGTCGACCTCCTTGAATATCTTCTCAGACTTGATAGAGCCATCGGCGTTCACAGACTCGAATGTCATTGACATGTAGTTTTCTCGGATAGCTTTTCCTCGAGGCCCACCAAAGTGAATTGTCAATTCCTGAGGGTTGTTTTTGACAATATTTGTGATGGAGAAGCCATAGTTCTCCATGAAATGCGCATCAGCACGCTCCCAAACCTCCCTAGCCACTGGACTGCTTGCGTATAGCTCCATACCCATACCCTGCTCTTGTGATCCTTGTCCGGTGAAGACGTAAGCAGAGACGGGCTGCTCAACCTCTGCTTCGCCGAGCAACACCTTCTCTTCCGTGTCCTTGTTGCTCGCTTCGACTTTGATAATTTTGCGGCCAGATACCATACCAATATGTTGGAGCTTGACCTCGATATCGTCGTTGGGTAAGACCATACCGACCAGATTGCAATGAAAGCTTCGAACGCGACCGACATTGTTTTCTGCAGCCCAGGTCTCTACTAGACTCCTTACGGCGGCGCTAGAATACATGCCATGGGTTATCGTACCTGGCAGATTTGCATAACTGGAGAAGACGCGTGACACATGAATAGGGTTGAAGTCCCCAGAGACACGAGCATACGTCTCATTGGAAGAGGGGCTTCTCAGTACCAAGGGAGTCTTGCCACTTAGTGGGATTGGATTCTCAAAATTAACTGGTTGCTCAATTGAGGATCCATATCTCTGCAAATAGTCTATGACTGGATTACCGCGGGACACACCAGCATCGTAGTCGACTGACGCGACTTGGACAACCTCTTTCGTTGGTAGCTCCATCAGGACTTGGCCAATGGTTTGGACATGGCTGAATGTTGTCTTGTCCTTGAAATGCACCAAACTTTGTAGGCGGAAAATCAAGGTCTTGTTAAGGAGCTCAATATCTTGTTCGTCCATGTTGAACCACTCTTTGGAACGGAGGACAGCAACGTCCTTTGATGAACCGAGATGTAGTTGCATGGGTGTTTCGGCTTTACGCTGGAAGGTGCTCTCAAAGTCCAAGTATGCACCTCGGTACAAGAATTGAGATGTTACCTCCATAACGGGCTTACCCTGCCGCGTAATAACCCCACAGACTTCGACCATCTTTCCCGAATCTTGATTCAGGACTGCATTAATCTGGGCGGTCGTGTCAACAACATCCCCCTTCTTCAGAGGCTCGGCACCAGGAAGCATGCGGAAACCGTTCGACAAATGTACTAGCTTCAAAGGATCGCCATCGATCGACCGTGGGAATATTGGCTTGGTGATGGCTTTCCAGCCTACAACAATGGCAAAATCCATAGGTGCAAAGACTTCCTTACCAGGTCGTTCGACGAAGGCTTCGCCTGTGTTTCCTACGGCATGTACAAAGTCTGCAATGGCTTGACTGGTGACGGTTGCCTGTCCACCCTCGAACTTACTGGTCGCTGGTGTATCGAAAGGTACTTGCTCATCTCCAAACCATACGCGGTAGTAAAACTCTTTAATGCGATCATTGCGGCCCTGCATGACTTCCCTAATTGGTGCATAGCCCGCTTCGGGATGATACGTAAATTTCAATGGTAATGAAACAGCCTTGCCTTCGGCAGTTCTTTCTTCCCAAAGGTTGACGATAATTTCGTTCTTGGCAGTCATGCTTACATCAACTGTCTTTATCATCTTGCCAGAAGACGAAGGCTCCTCGATGGAAATCGCAGTCTTGGAAGGCTGCCTTGGGTGTAGTATCTTCACTAACATGCCTTTGTGAGGAGAGAATATTCTCTTTAGTGGATTGGTCTGGAATTTCTGTCCTTGAATGAACACCTCTGCAGAAAAAAGGGCATATCTCCAGCAATATGACTTGCCAGCGAGCAGATGCAGCCAAGCCTCCAATTCTGGCAGTGGGGCATTTGGGCCGGAAGACACGCGGTAGGTCACTCGTCCCACTTCTTCGGCAGTGGTCACGCCGTCCGTATCAGAAGTGTCCTTGGTGTCAAGAAGCAGTTGTCCCCCAAAGTATTCGGTTACGGGAATCGCGGATTCTCGGTCTTGATAAACGTCGTGGGTCAGACCCTTAATATGGTCATTATGGATCCCGTCGAGAATTTCCTTGATTGGTTCGTCGATCGTATTGGAGTACTTGACAGCTGCTGGGCCTTGAAGGATGCAAATTCTACCTACATCTTGGTCCACTACAGCCTCGAGATCCTCGGATTGCCAGAGAGAGTCTTTCTTGAAGTAAAGTTCGAAGTTCTCGTCCAGCGAAGGAACAAACGGTACGGGCTTCTGTCCACGACGTTGACACAAAAGTAAAAAGTGCTGTACATCTTGAGCACTAATAAGCTGCTCGTTAGCTCGAGGGTATGTGTTGAGGACCTTGTCAACGACCGCATATGGCTCGTCAAGCTCGCAATAGCTCTGAATTAAGGAGGGTTTTCCTGGAGTTAGGGTGAACCTCTCCTCAAGTCGGCGAATAAAATCTCCAGTCAGACGCTCCAATGACTGGTCAATCCAGCGAGACTCATGCTTAACAAACATGAGATCCACCATACGACGTACGATCTCGCCGTAGGTCATATCCTCGAGATCTACAACCGCGCCAGCTGCGTTGCGACCGAACCATACCTTCTGAAAGTCATCGTTGAGCTTCTTGATAATGTAGTCTCGCTGCTTCTTCAGCTCTGGCACGCGCTTGGCCTTATCTAAGGTGAAAATCTTCTGATCCATCTCAGACCAGAATTTTACTCCGCGCGTTGCAAGCTTGTGAATTGGTTCGCCCATCTCAGACCGCACGGTTATGACCCCGCCGGCTGGACCTTTGTAAGTCTTCTCCCATTCGCTGTCATCTAGACCTTCTGCCTCAGCGATGGCTATCTTTGCATTCTTGGATGTCTTGGCTTCCTTGGCCGTCATCATTCGACTTCCGAAGAGACATCCATCAAAAGGCATCGGTGGATAGCCGAATCTTCGAGACCATGCCCCGGTCATGTACGGGTACGTATCTTGAGAACCGCCGAAACCACTTCCTGCAATCAAGATAAGGTTGTCGCACCTTCGGAGCCTGCCGTACATCTGTAGGATCGGTTGGTGGAAATCTTCAAACGAATGATGACCACCACCGCGGCCTCCAGTCCACTGGAGTACGACCGGAAATTGAGGGTTCGCCTGCGCAATATTAATGACCTGCTGTATAGCTTCTACTGAGCCGGGCTTGAATGCGATATGCTTAATTCCCAGAGTCTCGATATACTCATTGGCAATTTCGATTGATGGAACACCTGCGCCAATAGTAAGGCCTTCAATGGGAACACCATCCGCGCGAAGCTGACCGATAAGAGGGATTTGCCATGCCATCGCTCGAGGGTTCACATAAATGAGATTGACCGTAATACCACGGCCTGAGGGAGTATTATTCTGGATCTTGACCAAAGCCTCGGTCATGGTCTTGGCATTGTAGTAGCCGCCACCAGCAAGCTCGATTTGGTAGCCAGCGTTCATGGTGGCGGCAACAAAATCCCAGGGTACCGTGCAAGGCGTCATCCCGGCCACCATGACCGGCGGAAGTCCCAGGAGTCGACTCATCTTGGTATCCACGAAGGTTTGGCCAACCGAGGTCTTTACGAGTTTTGGGCCATGTTCCTTGACCCAATCTACTGCGTACTTGACGGCATGCTCCTCGTCTCGGTCAAAGAGCTCAGTCTTGTAGCCAACTTCTGCGTTTGTGCCATCCATCGTACCTCCAAGAATAACTCGAACACCAGTACCTTCCTTACTTCTGTTTGTTAGAACACCTAAGCCAGAAATTCCGCCTGGACCGAAATCGACGATGTGGGTAGCTTGTGGGAAGACGGTCGCTTGTTCCCAATTCACGTGTTCTTGAGTTATCATTCGCACTAGCATTGGTACAACGTTGCTGCTGCCTTCCTTGCTGATGTCCAACCCGGTGTCGGTATGGAAGACCGGTATGGCGAGGCTCGATGCAGAAAGTTTGACGTCTCTGAGATCTTCTTCAATGATCTGATAGGCTTCACTGAGATATTTGCTATGAAATGGAGCAGTGATTGGCAGAAACCTATTGACGAATCGGACTTTTCGGTCTGTGAACGGTATACGAGTTTGATCAAGGCCAGTGGGTGCTTTGACCTTGCGTAGCCGTAAATTGAGACCATAGAGTGAAATTGGAGGGCCTGTCACGACGCAATTGCGGGCACTATTTATCAGCGAGATAGCGATGTGGCGATCTTTAGGTAAATGATGATTGGTGGTGTCAATGTGCTCTTGCAGTGCTGCTCTTGGCAGATCTCGGACAGATAGCATGGGAGTCGGAGTCCCCTCGCCGTTCTCCAGAGAATCTTGCAATATTGACGGAGCTAGGGAAGTCCGGGGATACGCTTGTTGACTTCGCGATCCTATCCAGAAAAGCATCTTGAGAGCATCTTTCGCAAGCTTGTTGAATGACTCCCACGAATCAGCAGCTGCTATTGCTGTAGCCATTATGATGCCTTGAGAGTGGCCAGTGGTGCCGCTGAAATGTTCCCTTGCGTCTCCCGGCGTTTGACCTAATGTTTTGCACATTACGGTGTAATGAGCTAGCTGAACAAGCCCAATCAAGGGGAAGCTAACTGGCGCAGAAACCAGGTAGTCAGTATCTGGTTGGGCGTCCTTATTATGAAGCCACCGCATTACATCCAACCCTTTAGAGTATAGCTTGTCCGCTCGTGGATCTCTTGCCAGCGATTGGAGAAGTTCTGAAGAACTTGAGACGAGCTGCTCAACAAATGAAGGGTAGGTTTTATATATCTCCCGCAGCTCTTCGAAGTATTCCTCGATGTTTCCCTGACCACCAAAGATCGCATATAAGCTAGCTGATTCATCTTCCACGGCTCGGAAAAGTGCTGATGAGTGAGGCTTTATCACCCGATTTGCGGAAGCTCGTGCCGCAAAGTACGATTGCACCACAGCAAGCTTCTTCGGTGGGATACCAGGTAAAGATGCTGCCAAAGCATGTACATCGTTACCTTGGAGAAATGCTCGCTCAAACTCGTTCAACACAAGCTTGAGAACCTCACCGTAGCTGCCTTGGGCATCATCTTCACCTTCGACTTCGTATGCAACGTAGCCAAGGTAGCGCGCGACTAGCTCTGGTACTGATGAAGGCTCATCGTCTTGTGCAAGCTCATCTGTCGGTGATGGTAGTGTTGCGTTAAACCTTTCTTTTAACTGAGAGGCGTGGAAATGCTGTGCTGTTGGTATGAGGAGGGTGTGCTCGAGCGAGCCATGTGAGAGAAAGAGCGGTCGAAGTGAGGACGATGATCGGGGGGTGGATACGCCCGTTTGGGGACCAGTACCCGCACCGTACATACTGGTTAACGGAGGGGACGAAATGAGAAGTATGGTGACAGCAACCTGGTCTCCCAAGCGATGTGTTAGCTACAAGCTCCGTGAAAGAAGATTCGTAACTGATTTGGGGCCCGACGCAGAGCTGTCAATGGTGTGAGAGACATGGAATTCATACCACAGATTTATTCCAAACCGAGGGCCAATCTGATGATTAAACGGAGCTGTCAGAGGGCATATGAGCAAGTTCGTAAATACGTCAATTGGTTGAGGAGGAAAGAGGCAATGGATAGCAGCACACCAACGATGGGCGCACTCTTGACTTAGAAGTGTTGGATGCTTTGTGAATTTTTACTTACCCACGCCCCAGCCCCCAAGTGAAGATGGGATCTCGGACTTCAACGGATTCGGCGTATCGTGATAACACTATCCGTGTGTCGTATGTCGTATGGAAAAAGGCTAAGTACCCCCTGTCATTCCAACAATGCGTTGAGACTGCACTTGTCCTGAAACTGCCGGCAGCGCTGACAAAATCGATGGGTTATCCAGCGATATCCCTGACTAAATCTGAATGCGACTCTCAAAGTTATAATCGTTTGTTTAAACATTCGAAATCGCTGTTGAATGTTCTGCACATCTCCATGTAGATATTGAGATACTTTGGAATCATCTAATACGAACGTCGTCTCGATGAAAGTCGACTATAGAAGGTAAAAAAGGGGGCAAAGCTGGCCGAAGCTTCTTCAGAGCTCACCTGCAATGTCCCATTTATTTTTCGGGTTCGCCTTGAGACCCTTGCAGGCTGGGGAACGCTAGGTCCAACAAATGACGATCTCGCCTGAATAAATACCTGTAACATACAGTGGTACACGTACGGAGTACGGAGGCCGACACTGAAAGCCCTGCCCAGCGCTAGTAAGCGATACGGCTAAGAGCAGCAGCGTGATAAATGACAGGTGATGCCAAAGCGATTCAATTTTCTGAATTTCGATACGGTTATGAAGCGATGATTGAGCTGTAAGTAGACATTGAACTATCTAGCTGGAAGTTCTGTCGAGGGCGCACTGAGCGCACAGCGATTGTAATCTACCGTATGTTTTGATATTCTTAGCGTGCGGCAGGACTTTCGGTGTCACCCTCCGTACCGACCGAGGACACAGCAATACACTAGCGCAGAAGAGCTTTCCGCATTATCACTAGTTCTGTGTGCTTCGTCCATTAACGCGAGATAGGGCTGGTGTAAATGGTCGTTCATATCTTGGTCGCACCTGTCTTTCTCTCCCTCACACCAATCTTCACTTTAGTCCTAGTGACTAGCACCTGCTGGGGCTCTTGATCGCTCCTTCACCACGAACCTCGACTACAGTCACCGCACTTCCTCATATACACCTTCTACGTACAACATCCCGTCCGCAGGACGTTAAATCACATCCCCATGACTCCCGAAGTTGAGCAAGAGTTGGCACATACGCTTTTAGTCGAACTTCTCGCCTATCAATTCGCAAGTCCGGTCCGTTGGATCGAAACGCAAGATGTTATCCTCGCGGAAAAGGTCACGGAACGCATAGTCGAGATTGGCCCTGCTGATACTCTTGGTGGTATGGCCAAGAGAACTCTGGTGTCCAAATACGAAGCCTATGATGCTGCTAAATCCGTTCAGCGGCAAATACTGTGCTACAACAAGGACGCTAAGGAGATCTACTACGATGTTGATCCAGCCGTGGACGAACCTGAGCCCGCAGCTGGTGGAGGAGCGGCATCTGCGCCGAGCCCATCCTCAGCACCCTTATCAAGTTCTGCCCCGCAAGCAGCGGCTGCCCCACCGCCTCCGAGTGCGGGGCCTGCAGCAGCTGTCGCTGATGCTCCTGTTTCAGCTGTGGATATTGTCAGGACTTTAATTGCCCAGAAGCTGAAGAAGCCTCTGACCGATATTCCCCTAAGCAAGGCGATAAAAGATCTTGTTGGCGGTCAGTAGAACTCCTTGCTCTTGATATTTCTAATCTCAACTAACCTCTAATATAATATAGGCAAATCAACGCTACAAAATGAAATCCTTGGAGATCTTGGCAAAGAATTCGGATCCACACCCGAGAAACCAGAAGACACACCACTCGATGAGCTTGGGGCTTCGATGCAGGCTACTTTCAATGGGCAACTGGGCAAGCAATCATCTTCGTTGGTCGCTCGACTAGTCTCGTCAAAAATGCCGGGCGGATTCAATATCACGGCCGTCCGGAAATACCTTGAGACAAGGTGGGGGCTTGGGTCAGGGCGACAAGATGGTGTGTTGCTTCTTGCACTTACTTTGGAACCTGCCTCTCGTCTGGGTTCAGAAAATGATGCAAAGGCGTTCCTTGACGACGTCTCCAATAAATACGCGGCGACTGCCGGTATAAGTCTCTCGTCACCTGCAGCTGGTGGCGATGGCGGCGCAGCTGGCGGAGGCATGATGATGGACCCAGCCGCAATCGACGCACTAACCAAAGATCAAAAGGCTCTTTTCAAGCAACAGTTGGAGCTCTTTGCGCGGTACCTGAAAATCGACCTGCGGGCTGGCGACAAGGCTTTTGTTGGATCGCAAGAATCCCAGAAGGTGCTTCAGGCCCAACTGGACCTTTGGAACACCGAACATGGTGAAATTTATGCGAGCGGCATTGAGCCCGCTTTTGTTCAGTCTAAAGCTAGAGTGTACGACTCGGCATGGAATTGGGCGCGCCAGGACGTGCTATCCATGTACTATGACATTATCTTTGGTCGTCTGAAAGCTGTCGATCGCGAGATCGTTAGTCGGTGTATTCGCATTATGAACCGATCAAATCCTCTGCTTCTGGATTTTATGCAATATCATATGGATGTCTGCCCCACCGAACGAGGGGAAACATATCAACTAGCTAAAGAACTGGGAGAGCAGTTAATTGAGAACTGCAAAGATGTCATTGAAGAAGCTCCGGTATACAAAGACGTCGGGGTACCAACCGGCCCACAGACCACCGTTGACGCCAGAGGAAATCTCGATTACAAAGAAATACCCCGGACAAGTGCTCGTAAGCTCGAGCACTATGTTCGTGAAATGGCGGATGGCGGCAAGATTTCAGAATATGGTAACCGTACCAAAGTACAAAACGATCTTAGCCGTATCTACAAGCTCATCAAGCAGCAACACAAGCTTTCAAAATCTTCTCACCTACAAATTAAGTCGCTTTACGAAAATGTCATTCGCTCGCTTGCCATGAACGAGGGTCAGATAATGCCACTCGAAAATGGTAGACCAATGAATGGACATGCGAAGAAGGGCGGCAAGAATGGGTCGCGGCCACACATGAACGGTCATGTCAAGCAAGGCAAGGTCGAAACCATCCCCTTCTTGCATCTCAAGAGAAAAGACGAACATGGCTGGGAGTACAGCAAGAGACTTACCGGTCTCTACTTGGACGGCTTAGAGCAAGCTGCAAAATCTGGCGTTACTTTCCAAGGCAAAAATGCGTTGATGACGGGCGCGGGTGCTGGCTCTATTGGTGCTGAGGTCCTACAAGGCCTAATCAGTGGCGGTGCTAAAGTCGTCGTTACAACCAGCCGTTTCTCACGAGAAGTCACCGAGTACTATCAATCCATGTATGCCCGATACGGCGCACGAGGCTCTCAGCTCGTTGTTGTTCCTTTCAATGGAGGCAGCAAGCAGGATGTCGAGGCCACCATCGAGTATATTTACGATACCAAGAAAGGCTGTCTAGGATGGGACCTTGACTACGTTATTCCATTCGCAGCAATCCCCGAGAACGGCCGCGAAATTGACAGCATAGATTCAAAGTCCGAACTGGCACATCGTATCATGTTGACGAATGTCCTGAGACTTCTAGGTTGTATCAAAACACAAAAGCAGCAACGTGGCTTTGAAACCAGACCTGCACAAGTCATATTACCACTTTCACCAAATCACGGCACATTCGGTAACGACGGCCTGTATTCAGAGTCTAAATTAGCCCTTGAGGCCCTATTCAATCGATGGCACTCCGAGAGCTGGGGCAATTTCTTAACAATTTGTGGAGCGGTCATCGGCTGGACACGTGGTACCGGACTCATGGCCGGCAATAATGTGGTGGCCGAGGGTGTCGAGCGTTACGGTGTTCGTACCTTTTCCCAGCAAGAGATGGCTTTCAATCTGCTAGGGCTCATGGCACCAACAATCGTCAACCTCTGTCAAATCGAGCCAGTATTCGCTGATTTGAACGGCGGTCTTCAATTCATACCTGACCTCAAAGATTTAATGACCAACTTGCGCAAGGAGATCATGGAATCTAGTGAAGTACGAAAAGCAGTGACTAAGGAGACTGCAATCGAGAATAAAATCGTCAATGGAGAGGAGAGCGAAGCTCTTTACAAGAAGGTTACCATTGATCCCCGGGCCAACATCAAATATCAATTCCCTGACTTGCCAGACTGGAAGAATGATGTTGAGCCTCTCAACGCCAACCTCAAAGGTATGGTAGATCTGGACAAGGTTGTCGTCGTTACAGGCTTTTCCGAGGTTGGCCCTTGGGGTAATTCTCGAACTCGGTGGGAAATGGAAGCCTACGGGAAGTTCTCTCTGGAAGGTTGTGTCGAGATGGCCTGGGTCATGGGTCTCATCAAGAACCACAATGGACCGTTGAAGGGCAAGTCATACTCAGGCTGGATTGACGCCAAGACCAACGAGCCAGTGGATGACAAGGATATCAAGGGCAAGTACGAGAAGTATATCCTAGAGCATTCTGGTATACGTCTCATTGAACCCGAGCTGTTCAACGGCTATGACCCCAATAAGAAACAGCTGATGCAAGAGATCATCATCGAAGAAGATCTAGATCCATTTGAATCTTCGAAAGAAACAGCATTGGAATTCAAGCGTGAGCATGGCGACAAGGTCGAAATATTCGAAATCTCCGATTCAGGCGAATACACAGTGCGTCTAAAGAAGGGCGCGATGCTGCTCATCCCCAAGGCCTTGAAGTTCGACCGTCTCGTTGCTGGTCAGATACCTACTGGATGGAATGCCAAGACCTACGGTATTCCCGACGATATCATTTCGCAAGTAGACCCTGTCACTCTCTACGTTCTCGTCTGCACAGTGGAGTCTCTTCTCGCCTCTGGTATCACCGATCCGTACGAGTTCTACCAGTATGTACATATCTCGGAAGTAGGCAATTGCATAGGATCCGGTATTGGAGGAACTACAGCTCTACGCGAGATGTATAAAGATCGCTTCTTAGATAGGCCACTTCAGAAAGACATTTTGCAGGAATCTTTCATCAATACCATGAGCGCTTGGGTCAATATGTTGCTCATTTCTTCGACTGGTCCAATTAAGACGCCTGTTGGTGCTTGCGCTACGGCTGTGGAGTCAATTGACATTGGCTACGAGACTATCTTGGAAGGTAAGGCTCGGGTTTGTTTGGTTGGAGGTTTTGATGACTTTCAGGAAGAAGGCTCGTATGAGTTTGCCAACATGAAAGCAACGAGCAATGCGGAGGATGAATTTGCACATGGGAGAACGCCAAGGGAAATGTCTCGGCCCACCACCACAACTAGGAATGGCTTCATGGAGTCCCAAGGATGTGGTATGCAAGTCATTATGACTGCTCAACTTGCTCTCGACATGGGTGTACCGATTTACGGTATTCTTGGCATGACTGCTACTGCCACTGATAAGATTGGCCGATCGGTTCCTGCTCCTGGCCAAGGTGTCTTAACCACTGCGCGAGAAACCCCTTCGAAGTTTCCATCACCTCTCCTAGACATCAAGTACCGCAAGCGACAACTTGACATGCGGAAAGCCCAGATTAAAGAATGGCATGAGTCAGAGTTGCTGTATTTGCAGGAAGAAGTGGCTGCTATGAAATCCCAGGGAAGCGACTTCGATGAGTCTGAGTACATGCAAGACCGCGCTGGACACATTTCCAGAGAGGCCACCCGCCAGGAGAAAGATGCAACGAACGCTTTAGGAAATAACTTTTGGAAACAGGATCCACGTATCGCACCGCTTAGAGGAGCTCTTGCTACATGGGGTCTTACAATTGATGATCTAGGCGTAGCGTCCTTCCACGGCACATCAACTGTTGCAAACGACAAGAACGAGTCCGACGTCATCTGCCAACAAATGAAGCATCTCGGCCGCAAGAAAGGAAATGCCTTGCTGGGTATCTTCCAGAAATACCTCACTGGCCATCCTAAGGGCGCGGCCGGTGCCTGGATGTTCAACGGCTGCCTCCAAGTCCTCAACAGTGGTCTTGTTCCCGGCAACCGCAACGCCGACAACGTTGACAAAGTCATGGAGAAATTTGACTACATCGTTTATCCCAGCCACTCCATTCAAACCGACGGTGTCAAAGCCTTCTCCGTCACTTCCTTTGGCTTTGGCCAAAAGGGTGCTCAAGCCATTGGTATACATCCAAAATACCTATTCGCTACTCTCGACCCCGCGCAATATCAGACCTACAAATTGAAGGTACAGGCAAGACAGAAGAAGGCGTATCGCTACTTCCACAACGGTCTCATTACCAACACTTTATTCGTAGCCAAAACACACTCCCCATACCCCGATACACTCCAATCCCAAGTCTTCCTCGATCCCACATCCCGTGTTTCCCTGGACAAAAAGTCCTCCGAGCTCACATACCCTTCCACCGCTCCCGCGCACCCCATCAATGTATCCACCACCGAGCATACAAAGGAAATGGTTGAATCCCTTGCCCGCGCCACCGCCACTGCAAACAGCAAAATTGGCGTCGACGTTGAGAGTGTGGAGAGTATCAATATCGATAACGAAACATTCATTAAGAGAAACTTCACCCACAATGAACAAGCGTACTGCCGCAAATCTCCCAATGCGCAAGCCAGTTTTGCAGGGAGGTGGTCAGCAAAGGAGGCTGTGTTTAAGAGTTTGGGCGTCGAGGGGAAAGGCGCTGGGGCCGGATTGAGAAGCATCGAGATTACGGCCGATGGAAACGGTGCACCCGTAGTCACAGTAAGTTGAAATATCCCGAAAACTTGCAAAAGGAGAAGGCTAATCATGCACATAGCTCCACGGAGACGCGAGAGAAGCTGCCGACAAAGCCGGCGTGAAGAGTGTGGACGTTAGTATCAGTCATAGCGACGTGCAGGCTATTGCTATTGCTGTGAGTAAGTTCTGAGGCCAGGCGGACGAGGTTTTGCAAGACTGCGCTTGTGTAGTATATCGAGGGAGTGTGCGAAGGAATTTCCACTACATGTCTTAAACCGAGCTGCAATATCGGATTTGCAGTGCCTCCATTACTTTTCTCTCCTATTCTTGGTGGAAGAGCCAAGGCGCAGGGGGGTGTAATAAGAGAGAGCTGGGGGGCTTTCTTGTACATAGTTATCCCGAGGGAGGACATACACCAATAGAGATATTAGATGGTTCTTTACTTGGAGAACTTGTTTTCTGTGACTTCGTATTCAGGTGTTGTGTCTACTTTGTGAGTATAATTCATGATGATTGGACAATCGGAGCGGGAACAATTCGGGTATGCGTACGTCGTACAGTAGTTGCACTCAACTATATATATCCTGATGACTATTCCCGTTGGGCTTGATACAAAGACCCCGATCATACTGTAAAAACCAAGATCCCACATAAATCCCCCCCCCCCCTTAGAGCCCACTAGTCAGTCAGTCAGTCAGTCCCCCACCCCCTTCCCAGCTACTGTATCCTTCTTTGAATTTTGCTAATCTCATTTGATCATTTCAGCGATCTAGACCCCGTTCAAGTTCCAAGTTGCAGGTTGCAGGTTGCAGGTTGCAAGCTAAGCCCTCGTCGTCTGTTAAATTCTTCGTCGGCTCTTAGACTTCTTCTTCTATTACTAATGCGAGTATTACATCTATACCCATACCCATATCACATCACATCACATCCCCAAACAAAACCAAAATCCCCTCCCCCTTATCCCTGTCCCTACCCGCCCCTTGATAGACCCAGACCTATCGGTTATATATAAACGCAAAGACACCCAAGCAGTCACTATACGGTAGCTGAGTTGAAGGGAGGGGGGATTTGCTAGGAAAGTGGATGGGGTTGAAGGGATGGTGAGGGGGGATGAGGTGGGATGTTGATAGAGGAAGGGGGGGGTGGTTGTTGCGGAGGTTGTTTATGGGAGTTTGGGTGGTTTGTTGGATGGGTTGAAGGATGCTTGAGTTTGCCTTTGCCAGGGCTCCAGGCCTCGTTCATCTTGGGGGATGTCTGTTAAAAAGGGGCGGTAGTAGATAGATGGCCGGAGCCGCGGATAAATGTCGCGATAAAGTTCGGCGGTAGTAGGTTGAGATGTGGATGGAAAGAGGCCAGAAACCGTAGTTGCGTATTCTGCGGAAAAAGCTGCATCGGGAGCATCATCACAATTTAACCCTCCCCCACCGGCTTCTCAGTCTCTCCTCCATACTTTTTCATCCACCACTCCCTCAACCCCTGTATATCATACCCCTCCGGCTCCATCACATACCACCCCTCGCGACACATTTTCGGATACGCATTCAGCATCCCCCCTTCCCACTCATGGCTCGTCAAACTCCGAAACAGCATCACGGTGCCCACCTCTGGCTTAAACTTCTCCGGCTCCACGAAGACGCTCAGCAGGACCTTTTTGTCGGTGCTGGGGTCGACGATGCGGAGGTCGCGTTTTGGGGGGAGGCGTGGGGGTTTGGTGATGTTGGGGGAGACGGAGTGGATGAGGGCGAGGATGGAGAAGGTGGTTGTGCGGAGATGGTGGTGGGCGATATAGGAGAGGGGCACGAGAGGGTGTTGGAGGGGGGGCAGGGAATTTGAAGTGGGTTGGAGGAAGGTGAGGGTGAGGGCTTGAGTTGAGGCAGTATGGGTGGTCAGGTTTTCCTGTTTGGTGCGGTTCTTTAGGGGTGGTTCGGCTGAACTTCGCTCTCTTTCAAGAGGAGTTCGGTGACGCTCTGGTGAAGGGGCTGTAGGTCGAACTCTTGCGGCATGAGTAAAGGCGGGATTTCGATGCTTATTTTGGCCATCTGCAGGCATATCATCGGACTCTTTCGGTCGTGGCTGGGATTGGGTTCGTCGACGCTTCGAAGGGATGGTAGGTAACGACTCGGACAGGAAGGATGAGTGCTGACTGCTAGAAGCCGTTGAGATTTTATCGCTAGGCCCCTCTAATTCGTGCGCGAGCTTAGCTGCTGAGCTCCATCTGGAAGCCAGGTTGGGATTCTCCTCGAGGGGCGTTTCTCTTTTTCTCTTATTAGGAGTGGAGTTGACAGAAGGCGGTATAGGTACTAGTGAAACCTCCTCGACTGGATCGTTTTCATTGTCAGTCTCACTAGAGAATGTAACTTCAACGTCGTCATTTCGTTCATCCTCGCTACATTTAAGAGATAGCGGATGTCTATTCTCTCGGCGGATTGCAGACTTAGGGCTCCCGTCTCTAGAATATGAAGTATACTGGTAGTAGTGCTCTATCGTCACATTTTCTCTTTCCTCTTCTCCTATAGAATAGAAATCATCGATGACGATGTATCTGTAATACCATCAGATGTGTGTACCAGCAGCTGAAACATCCCTCAATTATGTACATTGCAGTTCCTCCTCCTACTAGCTTCTTGGCTTTTGCCAGATGATACTCTTTGAGGACAACATAGGAGCCTTCGCCAATACCAAAATTGGTAATTGTCTTGTGAATCCTACGCTTCAGCAATGCTGAAAAATAACCCAATATTCAGCCACAGTTCACAGTTCACACGGTTTCTCGTCTCCAACCGATCGCATACCTTGAATCGTCTTTTCCCCGTCCGTTAGGAACAACCGGTAGGCTTCAGCACCAGTTGCATGCTCGTTCTTTGGGAGGGCGACAATGGAGACCTTATCGATCAGAAGCTTCAAATTGGGAAAGCATACTTGCGTGCGAACAAGTTCTTTGATAATTGGTTTCAACGCAAAATGCGGCACCTTCGCAGGCGCAACTGTGTCACTGCTGTGGGCGTCCATAATACCGTATCAGGGCGCAGTGGTGGGCGGTGGAAGTATATAGACGTTGGTGAAGGCCAAGGCATGACTTGTAGATGATGATTACGGACCACGGTGGTGTTATGCCTCCTTGCGTCCGAATCGAATGTGGTGTGTGCTACTCTAGGCTGTCGAAATTGAAGGGCTGGACCAGAAGAGGGTTGTGTGGGACGCGTTTTGGTTGTACGCGACCGAGCCGAGGATCTCCGAAAGGTTATCGCGCTAGTGCAAGATGGGGGCCCAAAAACTGGGGAGTCACGGGAGTATTGATCGATCACCTGATGTCGATTAGGCGGTCCAATCAACAGATATTGTAGATATCCCCAAGGCTCGTGGAGCCACGGAATGAGAAGTTGAGATTCAAGCTTCCTATGGGATGCTTCTCCTCATTCAGGACAGTATCTCGATCAGATCCTAAGAGCCGGTACTTTTGGTTTCGAGGAGTTTCTACTGGACAAATCTGGGGCATGAAATCACAAAGCGTCTGTGAGCCGGCCACAAGAGGTCCTGATGTGTGTGAGGAGGAAGAAGATTCGCAACCTCGTATATTGATCTCCCAGAAAAGCGTTTATATTGGGGTTATGGTATTGAGACATAGGTAAAACAGAAGCTTCAGGTTACATACAGCGACTATCTACGTTCATGTCGGAGTCCAGACTTCTTCGACGTCTTTCATCAGGTCAAGGCTTAGGCTCTTATGGTGCTGTCCGGGATCAAGAGCGTAGCTTAGGTGCCCGTTCCTTCGACGTTGAAATGACAAAGTTGAAGATATCCGAAGAAAAGACAAGAGGAATAGCAAAAGCCGTACTGTGTTTCCGACAATCTTTACTGAGGGCTCAGAGCTGAGGCGATCCGGATATTTGGACACACCGAGTTCCCAGAGTCAGGAGAGACGCGATAAGCGTTGGTCTGGCTTAGCAGTTACTTTTACCAAGCCTGGAGACACTACTGGAGCATACTGTGGCTTTCATAGCGGCCTTCCACCCTTTAGCGACAGTGATAGTGAAGACAACCATGATAGAAGAGAAGCCGTAGATATTGATGCAACAAGTGATAAAGGGACTCTGAAGGATTCAGTGGACAACTAATCGTTAGTCTACGATGGGTACTCTCTCCCTCTTATTTCAGGATTTCAATTTAGTCTACTAGTCGAGTTTGACAATTCGGCACAGGTTTTGTCATTGTTGAACCTGCTTCTTCTCCTGGTAAGCCTCTTTTCGATTCCGTTCATTATATTATGTCCCTGGCCTTATTATTTGTTACGCTAGAATTTGTGAGCAGGTATCCGCAGGTACGGGCTTCTGTATGCGACTGACGAAACATCAGCCTCAATCAGCAGTAAGCCTGTTTAAGGACTATTCCAGTTTTCCATTCTTGTTGAAAAATTGTAGCGCCTCGTATACGGATTCTTTCTCTAATATGTGCCCTCCTCAGATCGGTCATAAATCTCCTTTTCTCCCATCGTTATCCAAGCGTCGCCGTTACGGCAGTCATATCTCTCTTCTCCTTGTGCATCTGCTTGGTGGAGTTTGGGATAAGATATTGAAAAGGGACGATGATCCTGTCATATCTATGAGAACAGTGTGAACAAAGGGGTTTCAGCTTCACTAGATTTAGATATCGACAGATCGAAAAAGCGATGACTTCAACTATGACTCGCTCAAGGGCGATGAAATGAGAAAGAGCATGTATACGTATATATCAGCAGCAACGTATTGTTTGGCTTTGCATTTGCGACTGACGTAGGCCTAGTTTGTCTTGTCTGGAGTACGAAATTTTGACTGATTCACAGGTCATCGTTGAGCACGCGAAATTCTACCATCAGGAGCCAACTGTGGTTCACCAGTATTTACTTACAATCTCTACTCCAATCCTTGGGTAATCTTCTGCTGGGCTTGCACGGCGCTATCTTGCACGACCACCAAGTATGATCTGGCCTGAAACATTAACGTCGACTGCCATGTTCCAAAATGCACATATTGGAAAACAAGCTGGCATATGGCTGGAGTTTATGAAGGTGGACATTTTTCCTACTAATCTGGATTGATTCTTTTGTTGGTACTTCTTGCCAGGTTTGCTGATGCCTGCGCTGAGTTATTACTTCAGTGTAATCACGTGGTTTGCCCTGATAATATTGCCATTGCAGACTTGGTCTGTAGAACGATTGCTACCCACAGCTTCTTCAAACTGACGTTCGTAGTTCGGTATTCGATCTGGATTAGGTCTCTTTCGTATGACGTTCGATTGGGCTCAAGTAGTCTACATCCCGGTTGGCTGCTGCTAATGTAGTTGGTGGATTGGTTATTCTGATGTGGATCATTGCACCACTCATGTGTATGTCCAATTGCCACTACTGATCTCGTATTGTCGAGGCTTACTGTTCCCAGACTATAAGAATGCACTTTATTCTGCCTACATGCCCATTTTATCATCATCGCTTTTCGATAATACAGGCGAGCCTTGCGAATGTGAGCAGGATCCTCATACCAGATTTTTTCTTCGACCGCGAAGCCTACCGAGCATATAGCAAAGTCTATCTCCCCATTACCTATGTTCTATCCTATGCTGTTCAATTTGCAATGTCTAGCAGCTTTGGTCACTCATACCGCTTGCTGGCGTGGCCCGGACATATGGCGGCAATCGAAGAGATCCTCCGTGAAAGACAGGAGCAGCGGCAAAGCAAAATATTATGACGCTGACCTAGGCATGCTGCAAAGCAGTACTGACGGCCCCGCTTCGACCTATGACGGTAATAATCTGAGCTCACAACGGGATTTTGTTCCTTCACAGACCAGAGGAGATGTCCACAACCGCCTTATGCGTCGCTACGAAGACGCCCCGATAGCCTGGTATCTCCTGACTTTCATCGCCATGTTGGTTACCGGCAAATTCGTAATCTCCTACTACCCTTAGTACGGCTTACTCCTCGCCCTTTCCATCACCACTCTCCTTTTCAACCGTGTCGGCATAGTCATGGCCCTCACAAACCAACACAGCAGCCTGAATCTAGGGCGTTGTGTTTTCCAGTCGGCCCGTTGCAAATATGGTTTTCGTGACCTACCGCTACATACAATTCTGCTCAGGGTGTGAATTTTTCGGCCGAGTCGAAGCATGGCCACTATATGAAGATTCCCTTAAATTACTCTTCAAGGTCCAGATGGCTACGACCCTCGTCTCCAGCATTATTCAAATCGGCGTGCTGAATGAGATGTTCGCACATCTGCACCCCTGACGCCGTCAATGGCTTTATCTGCCCTCCAGCTCGCGTACAATTCAACGGCTCCATACTCTGGATCGTCGTCGGCCCCACCCATTTTCTTTTCTGGCGCCGGTGCCCTCTACCAGCCTCTGATCCGGGCTTTCCCAATCGGGTTCGTTTGCTCGATCCTCATCTTCCTCATTGCCCGCCGAGGACCGAAATTATTACTCCGAAAAATCAACCTACCCATGGTATTCGGGAGCTTACTTTAAATTCCGCCAGCGCAGGGACTGGAGTTCTCGATTTGGGCGCCTGTTTGCTTTGTATTCAACTACCCCTTACGCATGAGAGCAGGAGCGTGGTGGGGGAACTAAAGTACCCCATGACTTTGTCAGCGGGGCTGAATAGGGCATTGGCGGTTGGTGTGATGGCTATTCTCCTCGGCGTCGTGTATCCTGGGTGGATAGGGGACTGGAAATAGTGGGGGACGGAGGTTTACAAGTAGGTGACTTGATTCCTGAGCTGGGTGGAGTAAGGGTGCAAAGCTTATGATACTGGTTTTAGAGGTGTGACTGGAAACCCTGCGCGTACAAGACGCTTAAGCCTGGCGAGCAATTTGGAATTTGAATACTGGCGTTCAAGAAATTATCGTAGAGACATGGAAGAGCTCCACGAGCTGGGGAACGCATTGCTGAGAGTCTCCCCAGCACCCAAGCACCAAAGATTGCGGAGACCCACTCAACAGCGACTCATCTCCACTGGTATTCTGAAACGACACCTAACTCACCTTCGTCGTGAAAGAAACACAAGTACTGGTTCAGGGTTCATGCAAAGCTTGTGCGAGCGAAAGAAGTGGACATAGAAACCTGTTGAAGTATTTTCTCTTCAAATTCCGAAACTTGAACTGTCACTTGGTTTGGTGGATGATCTGATGTACAGTAATTGGGTATAGTTATTATTTGCTGACTTCCTTATAAAATTTGTACAGGAATGTCTATCATGCTTTCTTCCCTCTAGTCATCTCAGACCTCCAGTTCACCATTTCTATAAGGACTTTACCTCTAGCTGAAAGGTTGGCCCTTTAACGAACAACTTTTCAGGGTGTCTAACCCCCATAAAAAAACCTTTATCTCTGGCTTCGAGAAACGAAAATCCCAGGCCTCGAAATCTCTTATATCGTGGAAGTTACAAACGAGGACAGACGCCACAAGAACAGCTCGCACACTCTGTCGTTCCAGTGTCGCTCGGCAAGACATCATTCCCACAGCGCAAGCATGTCAGCTGCCTTCTTTCTGATTCACCTCCTACAACCCCCTTCATTCGCATGTCCCGGTACAGGAAAGTCGCAAATAGCGTTCCCAACATGGTTCGCACAATACCACTCTTCTGCTCTACTTTCCATAGGCTGTAGGCAATGAATGCCGTGGGAAGCGCACAGATGTTTCAAAGTGGTAGGCCGGAAGCACTCTTGGCTGAGTCTGGCTTTGCAAAGCATACGCACCACCTTCCTCGGTAGCTCCTTCATGTCCGTCTCCAAGTGTGCCCGCATTATGATTTTCTCGCGTCGAGTAAAGGCTTTGGAATAATCGGGGATCGATGCGCGGAAATAGGAACTTGTATTCGACATTCTCTGTGTTTGTCTTTGGGGATATGCACTTTACTAAACGGGGAGTGCATCTGTGATCTTGGCCGCTTTTCAGCAGGGGGATTAAGGCAGTGATAGCTTCGCTCGGTGAGTTTCACCTTCATGGTTGTGTTTGAAGCTGGCAGACAATGTGCTGGATGGATGTCGGCAGATAGTAGCGTTCATGCTCTGTTTGGCATGGAGAAAGAATATTTTTTGGAAAGCATACAAAAGCAAGGTCGATCAATGGCCTCTTTAGGTTATTTCATGCTATCTAGTGGTCGTGAAACAGCACAGTTCATCTTGTACATTTTGCATAGCGAGTTCATGGGATACCTCTTTAACTTGGTACTATGCCTTCTCTTTCGTACTATTTCTTCTCATAGCTGAATTCGCAAAACGAATACGTTTGCTTAGATATCATTTACTGCCTCTCTTTCTCAACCTCGCATTCTTGCTAGCGAAAGAAAATGTAATGAGTCTTTTCGACATTCACCCATCCTCAAGCAAATTTGTTCTCGAAAAGACACGATATCAAATTTTATTTTTTACAAGAACTGCAGCAACAATCAGCCCCTATCACTCGAAATATCTATCTTCCCTCTAAATCATACATCGCGACCTAATCTTCCCCTACCAATCCTCAACCTCAGAACAACACTCTTTCATAACATGACCCCTTCTCTCTTTCATCTCTTCTCTCTCTCACTAGTCCTTTCCAGCCTCTGAACTATATCCCCTAAAACTTCTTTCGCCAACCCGACTTACGAAGCACACTCACGAAAACTTCACTTCTATAATACATGAGTTGTTGAAACGAACTAGAAGTCATGTTGATTCAACATTCATGAGCTAAGTCTTCCCCTTAAGACTAGACAACCCGTCTCTTTCGTATTGAAGAAAATTTCACCTTTTGTTTATTTCCTTTCCAAGTATGATTTTTCTACTGCTGTTTTTCGGTATCTTTGTGATAAGGAGCAATGAATTTTCCAAGATTATAAGGTGGTTTTTCGAGACTGCCATCACGATCTTTAACTGATGTTACCAGTAAGAGTAATGACAGATGTCTCATATATTCACCTGTAGGACTGCTTGGATAGGTTCTGAACTAGAAATTTCGCGAGCGGTATCCGCTTCCTGCAATGCTGAGATGTAAGATTGACTGTGAGCTCTAAAAGATCTCTACAATCTGATCATCGTCATCCTCCTCCGCTTCCCTTTGTGTAACCATGGTTCCTCCACTTGCAGCCCCTAACCTCCGTTGCCTGTTTTGGGTATCCTCACCATCGACCTCATCCCCCATGAGAACCTGCACAACCCTCTCACATACTTCTCTTACCGCCTCATCCTCAACCTCTAAATGCAATTCTCGAATAATCACGTATGCCCCGGCCTCCTTGATTGTGTTTTTGCCCATTTCCCCTCCCTTCGTCACTATGAGAAACAAGGTCTCTAGATGGTTTCTTATGATTTTTATATCCTCCTCCCTCCTGTGCTCTGGCCCTAAGAATTGCAACTCAGCCAATAATTCTTCGGTCTCCACTTCTGTAAAACTCGGATCAGGTCCGCAGAGCGGTAGCAGTAGTTGCGGAAGTACGGACAAGGGTGGCTGAAGAAGAAACCGAGGTGACGAGTGGGAGAGAGCGATGTTTTTGAGGAGGGAGGAAACGCCGAGCCGCCGTATATGGGAAGAGTGGGTTGTGAAGGGGAGAAAGGCGGTGAGGGGAGGGAGGGAAGGGTCGTGAGGGGTGGGCGTGAGGAGATGGGTTGTAATCTGTGGATGCTGAGGAGACAGACAGTTAGCGGACGGTTGACCATGAGGGAAGGAAAGACTCACCTTCGCAAGATCAGCGAAGAGGTAGGCTAGGTAGTCGAAGTTCGCGGCGGTGTTATAGTGGGCATCGGCACCGCAGTTGAAGAGATCGATCAATTGGTCTAGTGCAAGCAACGAAGCGGAGAGTTTGGGAACAACGGAGCGCTTGAGCGTGCAGAGGCGCGAGAAGGAGTCGGATTTCGCCATGTTGGCCAAGAGCATGGAGAGCTCATTCGCGTTGGGTTCTTTAGGGCTCTGTGTAGTTGCTGGTCAGTTCGGAGGGATATAAAAGTGTGGGACTCCAGAGGGACCACGGACATACTGTTATGCGAAGGAGGATAGATTCGAGAAAGGCGTCGTCATCAGCGAGGGACCTAAGGACCTCGGCATCGGTAGAGATATTGATGAGGATGGTCAAAGCATTCTTAGCTATGGGCTAGAGTGGTAGACAGGTCAGCGTGATGTCGTTGGCAAATGCAATGGCGATGGAGCTCCTACACACAGCGTAGTCCTTGACCAGCACCTTCAAGTCTTTCACCGGCGTCAGCTGCCCAATCTTGAAGATCTGCGGCTGGGTCTCCGAGTAGGGGACTAGGTTCTCGGTTGCTACGACGTAAAAGCCTATGATCAGTAGTGCTCTGACGTCCTGAATAATCTTAGGGACAGTACCAATCTGTCGTATCTGAGTGTTGCCATGATGCAGAAACTCGACAAGCTGGATGAAAGGACGCTTCAGAGACGTCCGTTGCGGTTGTGGAGTTTCGGAGTACACGAACCTCTTCTAATTCGGTGGGCATATTGGCGTGGGTTAATGTTATGGATTTCCGAAAGAGATTGATGTCAACCCTAACCCCAAATACGTAGGGCTGAAGTAGATAATCAAATTTATGTTCAGGTCACGTGCATTGATATCTGCGCATACCTTAGGTAGGTAGACCGTGTGAAGGCGTCTACATAGTATTGGATCAAAGTTTCGATATAATACAGCTATCAAGAGGTAATTTCGTGAGCTCTAGTGCCACTCGACATACTCTTCTATTCTGAATACCAGCCCATAGCGCCTTGCTCTCTAATAAAATCTTTGAGATGCATGCATGTTATTGTTGACCTAGCACAGCAAATTACTCTCTCTGACTAGGATTTCCGGTAACTGCTCATCAAACCCCCGTTTTCCGCTCTCATAAATTGCCAGTGGATGCATGGGCATCCGATTTGGTATTATCTTCAGGTCTCCGCGGTATCACGCCTGCTTCTCCAATTCTACCAGAGGAGCCAACTACCTCCTTGCCATTCTTGTACACAGGTCCGACATTTCTTTCATTAGCTGGTGCACTAGGAGCAGCCTTCCTAGTACGGTGGTTACTTTTCTTAGGTGTTAATCCACCTTCTCCGATCTTAGCTCGAGGACTGCCTGTGTTTCCGGCTTTGTTTTGCTCCGCGCCTATCTTCTCTTTAGTGAGAGCACCATTAACACTCGGCTTCGATGGTGGACTCTGTTTTTGGGGCATCGCTTGGGCGTTTTTATTACTGACTTGAGGCTGAGACTTCTCGCTCACAGCTTTGGGTAGGTTACTAATGTCTCCGTCTTTAGCAGGAGCTAGGCTGGTGTCCGGCTTTGCTGGCAAGTTTTGTTTCGTGGGAATTGTCCCGGTTTCTCCAAGGTTGCCAACTGAACTCGGTGTCACTTGACCGGTTTTGTTCGTAGATCCGACCTCTTTTGCTATACTAGTGCTGAGGCAGTCTGTCTCCTTTCCATCCTTCGTAGCTTGAGCAACGGCCTTCTTCGGCATCGGACCAAAAGCTCGATATTGCAGATTTTCCTTACTCTCCGCTTCTGCGAAGAGGTTATCTATCTTTCTTCCATCTCCAATCCCTGCGCTTTGTATCACCCGATGTGCCCTCCGGAATTCATCGCGAATGGCGATAATGCCATTATGTACAACGGTCCGAGCGATGTTATGATCAATCTCAAAAGGATCTTCAATCGCGAAGAGGTATCTATGCCTGATCTCTTTCTGCTCTTGCCCGGGAGCTGTTGGCTCACTGAGGACAGTCTTTGCGCCGATCCAACCCTTTTGGGCTTTCGATACGAGACCCCCTTCTGTGCGGATTGAAAGTACGTCAGTGGACCAGGAGAAGCCACTATATCCCTGCGCAAAATATTGAAAGAAGCCGCGAAGTAGAGATCCCACAGTGTCTTCGCGGTTGTGGGTGAGCATTCCACGTTTCGCAAGATCCACTATCTCGTCCTCCGATCTCCAGAAACGGACGTTGTACCCATTGATCACAATACCGTTCTCTGGGGACTTGTCTTGCGCAGCTTTGCGGGTTACCTGAAGATTTGGAGCCACAGATGGCTGAGCGACATTAACCAGATAATGCAAAACCATAAGTACATAGCCATAGGATGAGAGTGTCCCGTGATATGGGCTGTTGATCTTTCGACGCTTGGCCCATGCCTTTACAAAAAGTACCATTAGACGAACTCTCCAGTCACAAAGTCCATAGCATTTTAACAGGTGAGTGTTGTGCACAGCCAGCTGGTTCGAAAAATTGATGTCGCATTGGATCCCGATCCCAGATTTTGGGAAATCAAGATGGTGCTCAGGAGGAGCGCGGTACCTTTTCAAAACATCTGTCAAGGCTTGCAGATTCGAACGCGCGATGGCGAGGTCTGTGTAATCGCTATTGGGACCATACTTCCCGACCGCTTCTCTGAAGTTCATGATAACGAGTCTTTCAGCAGGCTCATACCATCCTTCTTTAATTGCCAGATCATATAAACGGACAAGCTCTTCATCACTAAACATAGATAAGTCGGTTGCCTTTTCCGTTTTCACAGCTGAGGCCACTTTAGGATTCTTAGGATCTTGAGTTTTCTGTTCATTAATTTTAGTAACATCTTGGTGAGAGAATGGCTTGCCAGAAGTAGCGCTCGCTGAAAAGTGCTTGAGTTCGTCAACCTTGGCATCATCAACAAGGTTGATGCATGGAACAGATATCTCCCTGGAGTTTTGATTGACGCCGCCCTCCTTAGCCGTAGCTGCTACAATAACCTCGACCTTCGCAATATCAAGATTCACGGGTTCGTTGGTTTTAGGTCCAGTGTCTAGGTGAGAATTTTGGGTGGCCTTGGACGTTTGGGTGCTCTGCATATGGTCACGCGCAGCCCCATCTACCGTGGGGGGGTTCTCCTTTTTCGCAGCTTTCTTTGGATCTTCGGTCTTCTTTACCCTCTTGGGCTTTGGCGGTGCATCTCTTTCCTTCTCATACTTGGCTCGCTCCTCTAATAGCTTAGCTGCAAGTTCGGGCGTAGGTTTTTCGCAGAATTTGATGATGGGAACCCTTGTTTTTGTGAGTAGTCGAACGCCATATCCTAAGTCTAAGAGGGCCTTCTCAAGAAGCCTCGGAATGTCCGACTCTGGAGACGATGATTCGGGCTTCGAGTGTGGAGATACAAGTGCCAGATCCATGTCTGCTGAGTGCGTAGCAAATCCAGAGGCGAGACTACCAAAACATTTCAAGCTAACCGATTTCTCGTCGAAGGCGCCGTCTTTCTTACGCTCATGCTCGGTGATAGTTTTGCAACAGACCTCCTCGAGCACTAGCCTTAGAGCTTCTTTCCCTTGAAGCTCGTCTAGACTGATGGCAGCTTTAGGGATCTCTACGCCGGCTAGCTGTTCCAGAAACACGGCTTGTGCTCGTACTGATGCGTCGGACATTTGGTAGTTGCTTGTTGGTCGATTTTGGTTGTGGTTTTGAGGCTGAGGGCTGTTTGGTTCGTAGAGTTGCCGGTTAAGGGGTATAGGCCGGGGATACTGCGCGTGCTGGTTCTGGTTCCGGGTGGCGAAGTTTGCGTAAGGTGACTGCTGTGGTGGTAGAGATCTATGGGGGCGATAGTTTGCTGAGTTCAACATAGAAGTCGAATTAGGCACTGCATGCATGCCACGGACATCCACATAAGGGTGCCGCGACTCGGGTTGCTGTCCGTTTAAGCCATGCTGGACGCGATCTCGGCTAGTATTTGGCAAAGATTCTTGGTAGACTGGTTGGTAACTACGTCTCCCATTGAAATGAGGATTCGGAGTCACACTAGACTGGCCATACGCAGGTCGATGGGCATCCTGACCCTGCTGAGCTTGGGAAAAAGTAGGATTCTGCAAAGACCGTCGTGTGCCTGGCGGGTGCGAGCTGAGGCTACCAACTGATCTGATGGATGGAGCCAGAGGCTGGTGCCCTCTGGTCCGACCTTCCTGCTGTCTTCCCTGGACTTCCGGTGATTGCTGACGTGACGCTGGAAGAGCTCTACCTGGGGACTGGGATTGGCCATTTTGTTTGCCTGACGTTAATTGCTGCGCTTGGTTCGCAGGTGGTTGTTGTTGAGCTTGGTTATTTTGCTGAACCACCGGTAGGTCTGCGGAAGTTTGGCTACCGTTACTGAGGATCATTCCTCGCAAGTGGGTTTCGAGATCCATAGTTCTTTGCAAGCCGTCATTGGCCGTAGGAATTGGTAGATCGTCCATCTTGTCGCCCTTGAGACTTGAGAGCACGTTTGATTCACAGACAGTACCAGCAATTTAAATAACGAATAGCTGTTACAAGCTCTCCCAATCACTGCATAGCTGCTCTTTCGTTCAGTTGAATATGTCCAGCCATAAGTCCCCTCTCTCTTATGTATTCACCTACGTCAGCCAGTAATCAAACATGTATGGTCACCTCAAGCATGTAAATTACGGTCTACCTTGCAACAATACAGCGATATTTCGACCAACTTAATACCTTATTCATGGACTGAGAACTCAATTGTGATTGGTTCCATTCCAATGGAGCGAAGCTGCGAAAGTGACAGTGATCTGCAACGAGCCGCAATGCCACTAACGCTAGCGCTTTAGCGTTATGCCGGTATTTGAATACCGCTAACTGCAACTAGCCAGCAACGTCCGCAGCACAATTGGGAAAAGCAACAAAGACGCCGTCGCCTTTATTGAGGGTTACTCACCTTCACCCTCACTGTCTCTTCAGCAGATGCTACTATGTCACTATGAGGAAATAGTAACAAGTATTGCGAACTGCGCAACCAATCCCTGTGCCCCATTTGCAGGCCAATTCACAGCGCCCCTCACCAACACCTTTCAAGTCACCTTACCCATCCCGATCAGTGTCTATCATCAATCCAGTTCTTCTGAATTTAATCCATCAGCGTCACAATGATGAGTGCCTCCCCAGCTGACCGCACCCCAGGCCGGACACCCACCGGTGGACACCCCCAAGTGATGCGCCGACCCAAACCTGCAGATCCTATGGTTAGGCCAAAGCCGAGAAACAAGCCACGCCCGCAGGGAACTCCTAGCATAAACGGAGTTGGTGGTGCTCATTCAAATGGCCGTTCAGTCCCTGGCCAAGGCCAAACGCAAGTCATGCCGCAACACCCTGGGAGACCTATGGTCGTACCACCTCGACGCCCTTCGCCTAGCATTCCCAATCTTCCTGACGACTCAGAAATCAAAACCAGCGGCTTCAGTTCCCCTGCTTTGGCGCCATACACGGATTTCCCCCTGGTGACGACAAAGCGGGCTTTCATGGAAGGGTTACGGCATCATGTTATCCGATTTGCTAGTAAGAAGAGTGTTGACCCACAGAACACCGAGGAATTCACTCGACCAGTACGGCTGCACCGCCGAGATCCTCGTGCTCCGCCTGGTGGTGGAGGTGGGAACAAGGACGATGATATGGCGATGGATGGAGTAGACTCTAAGGACGGTCTGATTGATAGCAAGGAGAGGGAAAGGCAAGAGTTGCTCAAGGCTCAGAGGGATGCCGCGCGGGAGGCAGAGATGGCTCAGGTGGCACCATCAGCGAACACAGGAGGCCAAAAGAAGCTGAATGCATTCAAGAAAAAAACGCAGCAAATCTATCGAAATGACAAAACCGACGAGCAAAAGGCTGAGTCAAAGCTGCGTTATGAAGAAACGTTGCCTTGGTTCATGGAAGACTTTGACAACAAGCAAACGTGGGTTGGTAGTTACGAAGCCGCACTTTCGGAGACCCACATGATACTGGTTCACGGACAGGACGGCACTTTCAGGATGCTTCCGTTGGAAAGATGGTATAAATTCACCTCAAAAAACCAATTCAAGTCTTTAACGATAGAGGAGGCAGAAGCCCGGCTCGACAAGAAGGTAACTCAGCCAAGATGGTTCCAAAGAGGGGAATTGGATAAGATAGCCAAAGAATCGGAAAAACAGAACTCGAGACAAGCGAAAAAGCTCTGGCTGGGGAAGATTGACGGTGATCAAGCGTCTCGATCTACGATCACCAAGAACGAGCATGTAGATGCCGACGATCTCGATTTTATCGAAGATCGGTTTGCAGATGACGAAGAAAACGGCATGTTCGAGGTAGAAAATGAGGAGACCAAAGAGGCTGAGGAGCGAATCCAGCGGGATCAGAAACAAGCGAACATATTTGACCTCAAAGACGAGAAAGAGTATGACAAACAAGACCGATTAGAAAAGAAAGAGAAGGAGACGGAGAAGAAACTTGGAAAGGGTGTCAAAAAAGCCTTGATGAAGCGAGAAAAGAATTTTATTTACGATTCGGACACGGAAGACAACCCTTACTCAGAAACGGTTAGGCCTAAGACAAGACTCATGATGAAAACCCTGCTGATTAGAGATACAGAGTGAATCCGAAGACACAGAGACAGAACTTCGCAAAGAAGAAGGACGCAAGAAAGAAGAAGAGCGGAAGAAGGACGAAGAGGAGAAGAAGACAGCATCCGATCGAGAAAAGTCCAAAACCTCCAAAAATTCCTCCGGCAACACTACGCCAGTTCACAAGTCTAGTAGGCCATCGAATCTTTCCAAAAAGCCTTCTACCAACAATCTCAAGCGTCCCGGCTCTCCTAATCTATCCGAAGCAAGCGGCAACGAGTCCTCCCGGAAGAAACACAAAAAGCAACACGCAACGTCCTCCCAACCCCAGTCATCTACCCTCAAACCTCCATCCCGCCCCATGTCTCCTGCTAATGCCCCACCATCCTCCGCCCCAGAAGCTAGCCGTTCGGCTAATCTTAGCCAACGCAAATCACCCGCCATCCACACTTCTGGCGCTCGGCCCGAGAAACGCGCCCGCCCAGATGCCGGTTCAGGCAGTGACGTTGGTTCTGGTGGTGAGATGAGCGATGGGAAAAGGAAGAAGCTCAAGCTTAAGCTCAGCCAACCTTCAAGTAAAGGAGTAACCCCGCAAGGAAGCAGAGCCGGGAGTCCAGAACGGGGCGGTGATGGAGGCACTAAGTCCAACGCGGGAAGCCAAGCTTCTGGTCCTGGTACGTTCACTTACACATCTAAATCCATTTGTCGGGCCCCATCTCTATCATACATCTTATTAACACAAATCTTCGCCCACACAGACACATTCGTCTACCCCACCGGCGCCGAACTCCAAGCCCACGTCCCACCGGAAGGCATCAGGTTAAGCGAACTGATGAAATTCTTCCCGGGCGCCGCACGTCCGGAACGTAAGGGGAAATTCGCGGATGTGATGAAGGCGCATTTGCGGTATGATAGGGCTACGAAGTTGCTGACGCCGAAGAACAAGTGAGTTGAGTTGTGTGTGGATGAGACGGGCTGAGACGGTGTTGCGTGTTATGAGGGGGCGGTGGCTATGGCTGTAAGTGAGGTTGGGCGAGGTAGGTGGAAGCGTTGAGTGATGGTTTTGGGCCGTAGATGGGTCGCATGCCAATAAAGCATTCTATTCGCTTGGGGTTAGGGTCTTTGAATTTGCTAGATTAATCAGATGTCTAGTTCTTAAATCTAGTCCTACTTTCCAACCGCATGGCCGCCAACTTCCGGCCACTCCAATCGATGCGTTTAATCATCTCACACATCTCTCTTACCGTTTTGAAGAATCGCACTCCCGATATGATATGCATTCGCACACGTGGTTGTGCGCTGTAAAGCGAGAGAGGGGCTGATTGATGCTTGAAAATCGGTAGACATTACGTGATGGCTTCAAAGTATAGAACGGGTTATCTATATAAATCCAATCTACTGGCTTTGATATCTTTAGATGTCCCATTTCCCCAAGTCCAACATTCCCCACCCTTTTCTCCTTCAATAACCACTCTACAACCGACCCATGGCATCGATGATATAAAAAAAAAACGAGGGATACATATTCGACACTCGGTGGTTTAGGGGTGGAGAAAGTTTTGCTATGTACATAGACAACCCCTCTTTCATCGACGAAGGAACTGCAAACCCACCACCACCCAACCCTGTCGCCTGCACCCGGTTGCCCGAAAATACCACGGTAAATCATGCCAACAACGAGGTACATCGTCACTCGTTGCTCATCATCTGCTCTCACCTGTTTTTTTTTGTTGCTTTTTGCTTTTTTGGGGGGAATTTCGAATTTCGACAAGACGGTGTGGAGAAAATCAAATACACAACCGCTAGTGAGGATAGTCCAGCCGTGGCGCGTTCGTAGTCGTTGCTTGAGATTATCAATATACGCGATGTGGGGTTTTTTTTCAATGGGGATATTGTAGATTGTTGAGGGATGGGGGTGGGGGTTTGTTTTGGAGAGGATTGAGGTAAGTAGGTGAACGGCCATTCTGGTTGGTTTTCTTCTTTTTTCTTCTTTTTTAGATATGACAAATATCGCCCAACGGACCTGCGACCCTCGCCACGAAGAGATGGATTCAGTGATGTAGTTTCCAGCATTTGTTTGGCAGAAGAGTTGGGATGGGGGTGGTGGTTGAATATGGTGGAAGTAGGAGGATGGGGGAGAGCATGGAGAGGTGAGAGATGGGTCCGGTATAGCATGAGGCACGATGTTACGTATGGCGTGTTTTTATAGATGTATACCAGGATGGGTTTGAGGGGGGGAAGAGAAAGCCAGTGGTAGGGGGTAATTAGGTCGTCATTGTTAAGGTTCTTTTCTTCAAGTGTGGATGTAAGCAGGGATGGTGGCGGCGGTGGGATGGTATGTTTGTGAATGGGGAAATGTTGAGGTTGATGGAGTGGCATGGTGGAGCGAAATGGTGGAATTAGAGCGCTGTGGAGTTATGTTCGTAGCTAGTTTCAGCAGAGATTCATGTCAGACACTCATGTCACTACTTGCTCTTCCTTCCATTTCTGAAGGACGGTGTTTGGGGTGGAAGTGGGAGGGGTTTACACGTGTAAAAGAAAGGGGTGTACCAGTAATGTCAACAGCACATAGATCTATGGCCTTAGTCGGCCCTTTTGATTCCTCAATCTTGACAACCACCGCCTACGGTACCCAATTTCGACTCGAAGATACTGCTCCACTTTGAAAACCATAACCCCCTATCTGCCCATCATCTCTGGCTCGCATTGAACGCCATATCCATCATGTTCTACGACCCCTCGGATTGTCGAAGGGAGTCTCGACATGCCACTGCATACACCTGTCGAACAACGGCTGCCACTCGAATTCGCAAATCTCGCATCCACACACACAGCCATCTGGTCCGTCATATTCGCGACTGCAATGAGTGCACATCCGCGCCATCCTCTGCCACCCCAACTCATGATTCACACACGTGCGCTTTTGCGTCATATCCCAAGGTCGGTGATCGATATGTTGGTAGACGTGGAATACGCAGAAGCGCGCGGACGGTTTGCGGTCTAAGAGACCGAAGCAGCGATTGAATTCAGCGCAGTCTCGCCAGATGTCCCACATAGTAGGGCAGAAAAATTCGCGGGGGCATGTGCGTTTGCAGAGTATGCAAATCAGGTTTCGCGGGAGTACTTCCATGCCGCTCTCAATTCGGGCGATGACGAGGGCTTGGGCGCACTTGTTGAGAGGTTGACGTGGGACAACGGCACGATAGTAGCGGTTTGTAGCTCGCAGGCACGCGGTGGAGACAGGATCGGCATATTTGGCGATCTCGAGTAAAAGCTCCACAGGGAGTAATGCAAAGCGAGAGGGGGTAGCTGGCACATGGGTTGTAGTCCCCTTTGGCTTGGCCTTAAAAAGGCGCTTTGGAATAAGTTTTTTCAGGATACTGAGCTTCCTGACCACTGAGCGTAACTTTGAGGGTCCCTTTGGCGGCATTTCCTCAGAAGGTTTCGGCATGACGGGGACTCTGGTGCAAGAACAACGAGAAGGACCTCGTTGATATTCTTGGACATCGGTGGTTGATTTAGCCTTGGATATTGATTTAGGCATGGTGGGTGATCGGGGTGATCGGGGTGATCGGGGTGATCGTGGTGATCGCCGGTTGGAGTTGTGCGAGCAAGAAGCGGCTTTGGTAGGGACAAATTATTGAAGCTGGCACTCCTCTGAATAGCGATCGTGCATCAAGTAAATAATCGTGCAAGGTCCTACATGGTGCAAAGCTCTTGGACGTTGAAGCAGAAACTGCTCAGACTAGATGTTTTGTAAAGGGGTTGGTTGGATATTCAGTCCAAAAAAGATTGATATAGAAACGCGCTAAAAGAGGGTGCAGTGAGTATGAATGAACACTCATCCAATGATATCACGACCTTAGATATCATAGAAAGGCTATTTCATCCTAATTGTCTCTGTGCAATATTTTCTATTACTCTGTATCTTAGATGGAAGGTACTGGGCAGCTTTAATGAGTCAGCTTCACGTAATACCGTTCTCATTCTATCAGAGAAATCTTTCGGCTCCATGTTTAGCCGACTGTCAGGTGAATACCTAGAAAGACTGGACGTCAAAGCTCAGGCACGCGAAGTGACGTAGCAGAATTTTTGAGCTTTATTTTGGCTTAGAGTATGCAAGCAGCACATGTGGCCTTGAATACGCTTGGTTTGTCAAGGAGCCTCCCTTGTCCTTTGGTTTTGCACATGGTTTCAATCTCGAAGCTCCGCTGGGAATGAATAATGAAAATGTATTGGCATCTTGTCAACAACAATAATATAAAGGGGTTATAAATGCTCGACGAAAAAGCATTTGGTGAAAGAGCCAAGAAAATCCATATTTTTATGGTTTGGCTTCTTTTCTCCTTGGTATAATAATTTCCAAGACTCTCGCATGGTCAACGTGTTGTAGTATCTTGTCCTTTGGTCCTTGAAGCACTGGTAAGGTAAGCGTCTCGTTAACAAGGTCACCATCTTTGGAAACAGATCATATACTTGCTCGATATTCATTGAGCGCTTTCTAACCAAGGATTGATGGGGGCGAATGCCACGGATTAGAAGATACTGAGGTAGGCCGGTGCGACGAAACATCGAAGTCGGTTGAAAACCAATAACCCATCATGTTTAGGTAGACTGTTACCCTCGGTCCTTGATAATTACGATGGATTGTGGATCGATTCTCTGCACCGCGTGTATTGAAAAAGTGCCACAGTGGGATCCCCATCCTTTTACGGATGTAGTGTTAAGTATAGCCTGGGTGTTAATGATATAACAGGAGAAGAACAACCACTGGTGCTTCATTGGAATTACCAGCGGAGATATCATTGTGCTTTTCCGGACTGTCTGCAACCATCTCACTCTTCTTAGAGGATGATTTCATGCTTGGGGAGTATGCGAGATGTCAACAGTCTAGCTATACCACTAGCACATACTTCTAGTTACAATCTTATCGATCATTGGAGAGCCGTAAGCAGTCCATATGCGATGGTTGAATCGATCCATTTTGCAGACATTCGAGGATCTCGAATTTGATGTCTTACGATAAAAATACTAAATTGCTGGGTGGTGAGACGAAGCAAGCATGCAGTATTATCATACAGTTGCTTCAACATGATGGCTGAGAGCAGCTATAAAGAATCTGAAAATGTCATGAGTGTGCAGTACGATAAAGAAGACACGATCATCTTAGAATCGAGTAGACGTTGTAGTCGCAACTCATACGAGTATTGCTCCGCTAAGAAAGCGGGTCCGCGGCTAACAAAGGCCGGCGTTACCTTGAGAGTGCTTGTATTCAGCCGGCAGTGCACCAAGCCATCAGGAGTATGGATCAGGCCTAATTACTACTAGTGTTCTAGAAGCGAGCTCTAGCGCTGGGCGTTGTAGCTAGCATGGTGCATCAGGGTCCGTGGGTCCCAGGGAGTTTGGTGCATTATCAAGTAAGGTAAGTGAATATATTTTACTTCTAGCAAAGGTAAGTCAAGCTCATACCTGACTTTCCTCTTATCAGCAAGAACAACAGATACACGCTACATAACCACACCTGTTCATTACAGTAGTGGTGGTAGCATCTTAATGTTCGTTCTCCCCCAATGATTTCATCCAGTAATCACTTTACAGTGCATCCAAGAACCGCTCTAGAGCCGATCCAGAATAATGCTGTTGTACAAGGACTTATCGAGGGAAATGAAAACTAGAATCAGTCCACGAAATATCGCGCTATAAGTATCTCAAGATTACCTTTCGAGATAAACTATAGTAGATATAATCATCACATCCTTATTATCGTAGACTTCTGCACTAGAAACACAATGGTCAACCGTCTTGAAGGCCGAGTGGCAGCCATCACTGGGGCAAGCTCTGGGCTTGGACGAGCAATTGCTCTAACCTATGCAAGAGAAGGTGCCGCGGTCGTCTGCGCGGATCTCCAGCCCAATGCTCGAACCGACACGAAAGGCGCCGAAGAGTCTCAAGTACCAACTCATCAATTGATTATCGATGACGGCGGAAAAGCAAGCTTTGTGGAGACTGACGTTCGCGACGAGATTCAAGTCGAAGCACTTGTTGGCTGTGTGATCAAGGATTTTGGACGTTTGGACATGTATGCTATTTGAGTTCTTTAGTAAGAATTCAGGCGGGGAGGTTTTAATGGCAGCACCGCAGTATGGTCAACAACGCGGGCATAGCAATTGACGTCGACGGACTCGCTGCAAGACCTGGTGGCAATCGTATCCACGAGACAGCGACCGAGACATTCGATCTTACAATGAACATCAATGTTCGCGGTGTCTTCCTTGGATGTAAATACGCCATCGCCCAGTTCCTCAAGCAGGATCCTCTGCCGGTTAACAGCAGAGGTGATTTCACTAGAGGTTGGATCGTCAACACGGCAAGTGCAGGTGGTCTGGTCGCTCTGGTTGGCGCTCCAAGTTATATTACTTCGAAGCATGCGGTGGTGGGGATGACGAAGCAGGTTGCGATTGATTATGCGAAAGATAAAATTCACTGCAACGCGCTTTGTCCTTCATGTGAGTTCATCATACCTGAATTCATCTACTGTATACTCCACTACTCAGGTCAGGGCTGAAACCTTGGTAGTTGTGGACACGGCGTTGATCGCGGCAATCACCAGGGACACTGAGAACACAGTAGCCGTGGGTACGAAACAAGTCCTGGTTGCAGGTCATCCTTGGGGAACTCTGGGTCAGCCAGAAGACGTTGCGAGAGCAGCTGTTTTTCTGGCGAGTGAAGATGCTCAATGGATTACCGGTACTTCACTGGTGATTGATGGTGGATACACAGCTCAGTAGTTGTACATCAGCCGTGCCTGATGCGTCAAGGTTTACAGAAGCGAGTCTGCCCTATATTTACGGATTGAGACATACGTGCCCATATTTGCATTCGACTAGCAGCTTTGATGATTGTGGTTTCAAATTCATACTCCATCTATCCTAGAGACAGCAAGAATGCGACGATACCAACCACATTAATCATCCATCATTGCGGTGATGACATTATCATCACGTGCAAAGACCGGATTTCTTAGCAACCAGGAGAATGTATCGAAAGTGCTGTATCTGTATCTTAAGTTCGCCCTGGGAAACAGCGACGCATTCTGGCACAGTTGAAGACACAGGTCTGACGTACAAACCTCCAATTCGGCAGTTGAAGTATACAGGTACTACCCATAGCTTGCCATCAACGTCGGCCAATCCGAGCGCTCGGCGATCGAGCCAACCCATCGAAACATACATGCGTTTGTCAAGTTCCGCCGCATAACACTCAACCCCGAACGAACGACTCCTGAACTTATATATCAAAGTTGCAGACCTCTATACCCTTTTACTTTATTCGCCTTCCAACATGCTTGATCCTCCCTGAACCAGTTATCATTACCTTTGCTGCTCCCCCCTTCACGAGCCTTCGCTTTCCGCTTCGCCTCTCAGCCCATCTTTATTTCCATCATGCGGCTTAAACATACCTCCATACCCTACTTCCGATCTTAGCAATCTGCCGTCTACAAGCATGGCCTTGTCCTGGCCGTGTAGGGTTCCCATCTTTTTTTAATCTTGCCCTTCTCTGCAATGAGTTATTGGAATTATCTAGCAATTACTGCAAGGTTGTCGTATTCATTTGTAGCGACTATGTGTTCTTTATAGATTTCGGATCGCTCTTTATCCTGTATACGATGCATTGATCTTCGCTCGCTTGTTCGGTTTGTCGATATCACTTGGAGAGCTGACGGCCAGATGGGACAAATCATATTCATAAATGGGAAGTTCATTGGCCTAGCGCTGGGGTTGGATCTCTGGTGACGAAGTTCAAGGTTGAGAGCATATGCGTGTCGGGAAACCTTTCTTGGCTAAGAGTAGCCAATTTGTTCTCAGTAATCACCTTTTTTTTCGAGACTGCTGTGCACTTCTACGATGTAAAAGTAGGTCTAATATATGAAGCATCATTCACAGATGAAGAAGCTATACCTAGTTCTGAGACTTTGAAATTCACACAGCAATGCGAGCCCTACTTGTAAAATATCTCTGCACATTAAACAAAATCTATTCTTCCAAACAATATGCACCCTTGAAAATAGGTTTCGCAAATGACCACAGCTTCTTCGAACTCAATTCCTGCCTTGCCAAAGGCGAATACAAGTTCAACAGCAGTGATGAGATCGCAACCTTGAAGTGTTCTTCATAGCCTTTCTCGTGATTCTCGTCGGTAGAATCGCGGTCAACATCAATCGCTACGGCAGATCGTATCGTGCAAACTGAAATAACTCGAAACGTCGAACGTCGAACGTTGAACGTCAGACGAGCGAAGTCGTAAACCTATCTTAAAATTCAAAACTCACCTTATAGATGTTAAATTGATGTTCATTGTAGTTAGTAATGTAAATTGTAGTACAATCTTTAGATCAATCTACACTGTGTAGAAGCATTGTTCTAGTATTGAGTGACACATTGAGTATAAGCGACAGCATGAAATGAGTGATGAGACATCGTGACTATGAACTACACAGTGAGTACGAACGACATGAAGCAGAATACACATATCAGTATGATTACAGCGTGAATATGAGTGACAAGCAGAAGAATACAAGAAGCAGAATATATGTATGAGCAACATCGAGACTAAGATGACACGATCTCATAGCTACAGACAACACAATGACTACGAGTGACACAGAGCAGAATACACATATCAGTGTGACTGCAGCGTGAGTATGAGCGACAAGCAGCAGAATACAAGAAGCAGAACACAAGAAGTAAAATACAAGAAGCAGAATACAAGAAGTAGAATACAAGAAGCAGAATATAAGAAGCAAAACATAAGAAGCAGAACATAAGAAGCAGAACATAAGAAGCAGAATACAAGAAACAGAATATAAGAAGCAGAATACAAGAAGCAGAATATAAAAAGCAAAATACAAAAAGCAAAATATATGTATGAGTGAGATTGACAACGAGATTCATCTGTTCATGATGTCGACTACGAATCTTTTGATTCTATTCTGTGTTCGAATAGAAGTCAGAAGAGTCAAGAGATCTCAATTCGACGCAATTCGAATGATGTTAGAATGTTGTGTAAGCGAAAAAGTTGATCGTGCAGAGTTTTCACCTACGCGACAACACTCTTTCTAACAGTCACAATCGATCTACGAAGAAGATTAATGACATGTCGATGTCAGTAAGAGATGAAAAGATATCTAGTGAAAAAGTCGACCTCAGTATGAGAGTCATGACTACAAGTGGTCGAAGGATTTGCGACTCGTCGATCGCATCGATATACTGAAACGTCTTCATCACATCGACAGTGTCATCGAGTAATTGATGAAAAGATATCAGATAGAATAGTTGATCTCAGTCTGAGAGTCGTGACTATAGTGCTTGAAGAAGTAGTGACTCGTCGATCACGCTGATATACTGAGAGAGCTTGAGCTCACCTTCTTTACTTGACATCAAGTCATATATCTGTCTACGTGAAAAATCGAGAGCTCAAGAGAACGATCAGAACGCATTCTCTTTCATCGATCAGAGTCAAACATCGAACGATTGTGACCGCACGTCTATACTAACAATTCATTCAACGTCTACGTGACACAAGTCAAATCAAGAGAAGGAAAGAGTTACTCAGTACAATCACACTCTATCTTCTCATCGTGTGTATCTCTCTTTCATCACATATTTCTCTGTGCAATGAATGACAATCATTGAGCAAGAGAACGCAGCTTTACGTACGTTACAATCACGAGCATCACAAGTGCAAAGAAAACATCTTTCGTCTTTGAATCGAGAATCGAATCGAAACATCATTGTATAGAATATCATCAATGAAGAGCAGAGCAAAGACAATGCGTCATAAATGAACAACACAGACACTCATTAAGAGTTTACTTGAGCATCACGCGCTGAATAGAAGCTATAGATTCATTACTTGATAACACAGTGTCAATCTTATTGTTTCGACTGCACGAAGCAGTCGTATAGACGACGAGTGATTTTCTTTCTCAGAGAATTTTGTTCACTCGATATAAATAGCATAGAGTTCTTCATGAGTTGAGTCTAAATCGATGTCACAAGAGTGTATGAATTACAATTACAATTATGTATGAGTGACATCATGATTAAAATGATGCAATTTTATGACTATAAACAACATGATGATTACAGACAACATGATGATTACAGACAACATGATGATTATAAACAACATGAAACAGAATACATTAATATGATTGATAAGCAGCAGAATACAAGAAGCAGAATACAAGAAGTAGAATACAAGAAGCAAAATACAAGAAGCAGAATACAAGAAGTAGAATACAAGAAGCAAAATACAAGAAGCAAAATACAAGAAGTATAAGAAGCAGAACACAAGAAGCAGAACACAAGAAGCAAAATATACATATAAATAATATCATGACTAAGATGATGTAATTTTATGACTATAAACAACACAGTGATTACAGACAACATGAAACAAAATACATTGATATGATTGCAGCGTAAGTATGATTGACAAGCAGCAGAATACAGAAAGCAGAATACATGTACAAGTGATATTATAATTACAGATGATGCAACACAGTGAGTACAAGCAACATAATGACTATTGATGACATAAAGCAGAATACATATGTTTGTAACTTGAAACAGTCGTAACTCATTGATTTGTTTATTATATGTTAAAAGCTTCCGTTCTTGCACAAATCTTGACTAATTCTTCTTACTCTGATCTTACTTCTGTTCAATTGCTTAAATCTCATTTACACTCTTTTGCTTAAATCTTGTTTATCATTAAATTCTTGATTGCATTATTGTCTAAATCTTCTTGCTTTGTTAACACTTATCACAATCTTCTTGTTCAAATCTTGCTTATATTTTGCTCAGCTCTTCTTGCTCAGATCTTGCTCATATTTATTTGCTTTATCAATACTTGTCAACTTAAGAATCTTCTTACTCAGATCTTACTCAAATATCTTGCTCAAATCTTGTTTAAATTTATATGCTTTGTTAATACTTATTGACTTGAGAATCTTTTTGCTCAAATCTTGCTCAGATCTTACTCAGATATCTTGCTCAGATCTTGTTTAAATTTATATGCTTTGTCAATACTTGTTGACTTGAAAATCTTCTTACTCAGATCTTACTTAAATCTCACTCAGATATCTTGCTCAGATCTTGCTCAAATTTATATGCTTTGTTAATACTTGTCAATTTAAGAATCTTCTTGCTCAGATTTTGCTCAGATCTTACTTAAATATTTAGCTCAAATCTGAGTAAGATGTTGATGATTTAATTTGTAAAAGTATCAAATCTGAGCGAGATCTGACTCAAATTCAAGCAAGATGTTGATGATTTGATTTACAAAAGTATTAAATCTGAGCAAGATTTAAGCAAAATATTTGAGTCAGATGTTGATGATTTGATCTGCTTAACTCATGTTATAAAAGACGTATCAATCATAAGATCTTTAATGACTTTCAGAGCTCACAGCTTTGCATGTTCTTGCTCTGTCAGAAAATGAACTTCACGATCAAGCATCTTTCGACGAAACTGATAAGTATGCTTAAGCTCATTATTGTTGAAACTGTGTCTAAATATTCAATCTAATCATGTCGTGAGTGAAATGTTTAATTCAATAGAGATAGCTATAACTAAGACTTTAAGAATACAGAAGAAAAAAGATACAAAAGATAAGAAAAACACACTTTATATAGTAGTTACTCAGATCGACGTTAGTCTCAAAGAAAATGTGTTGAAACACAAGAAAGATGTTGATTTGAAAGATGTTTGTGACACAAAGAAATGTGTTTATCATAGAAATCTGTTGATCACTTGTAACACAAAGAAGTGTGTTTATCTAAAAGATAATAGAAGCTGATTAAAAGATGTTAAAGAAGAAAAAAGATGTTGAGTCATATCTGAGTCAAACTTGAGTCAGATTTAGATCAGATCTCAACTAAATCATTAACTAGTTTTAATCAATTCTGATACATTTATAACATTACTTTTCTTTTTGAAAATTCATGTTTGCATGAATAGAACAAATGAAACACAAACTTTCACTGTTTTTCAATCTAGTGTGACTTGTCTGATGTAAGACAATGAGATCTCTTTACATGAAACTGCATAGTAGAAGATAATAAGATAGCATTCTATTAATGATAGAACTAATTGCTAAGAAACGAAAGCAAAAGCTTGCAGAGTTTTCATCTTCTGTCAAGTTGTTATCTTTATTTACTCGCTAGTTTCTTTGATCTAATTTCGCGAGCTAGTCTTGCAGACATGCATTGTTCATAGTCGATGAGATGCATTCTCACAACTGCATTCTTTCTTAAAGACTTGATCTTTGAATCTTCATAGCATCGTATTGTCTTCTTGTAGCTGATAACATAATCATGACTTCTTCAGCGTTCTAGCATCTGTGTAGAAGTATCATGAGTTGATCGTGCTAACAAATGTAAACAGAGTTAGTGCAAGATTGTTGATATCAACTTTTCAGCTTTGCTTTCTTTCTTTCTTTCTTTTCTTCTTGTCTCATTTCAACATATTCTTTCATGAATACTGTTCTTTTGAACTGATGAAGCATGAGATCTGCTATGCATATCTTGCATAGCTTGCAGCTCATGATATGAGTTTCTTTTGTTGCAGTGTTGTTGTGATGCAAGTCAGCTCATGAGCTAATGTGAATGACATAGCAGTATCAACATCATCATCATCATCATCATCATGATAAGTAGCAGCATTCGCGCTCACTGAGATCATGCTAACATGCTTGCGAAGTCTGCTCATTTTCTTGAAGTGTACGTTTTTCATCACGTCGTCATCACTGCAACGTCTGTCACGTCTGCTTCTTCTGCTTTCTTCGCGTTTTCTGCGTTGAAGACTGAACTCATGATTCTTGATATGCATATCTATTTCTGCGTGTTTTGATAATTGCTGATGCATGATAAATCGTAGTGATCAAATGATCTGATGCTGTCGCTGCGTTCATCATCTGAGCGCAGCAATGACTTACACATGTCGTGCTCTCATCGAGCGTGCTCGCAAATGTGAGCATTGCTTCGTGAGAAAGCATGATTGCATGATGAACTCAGTCTCGCATCATCTTCAGCTGTCGATGCATTATGCTGCGTGAGCAATGAATCATCGTCTCAATGCTTGCATCAAGACTCGTCTCACTCTTCATCTTTGACAATGAAAGAATGAGTGACTTTTCTTTCAATCATGTGAAATTGTATCTAACAATTGAATAGAAGTTTTCATCTTTCTCGTTTTTGTCACTTCTTGTTATCATCATGTTGCTTTGTCTTCGTCTTGTAAGTGTTGACTGAAGTAAGCAGTGCGTAACGAGATTCACTGATGAATAAATAGCTTTTCTCTTCACTTCAACGTTCTCGTTTGCGATCATTGATTGCTTCTTTTCTTCGTTTTTTCACAACGTTCATCGTCTTCTTTTTTAGAAGACATATATTGTATAAGATTTTATAATTGTAGTTTAGTATCAATTTCTTAAACTTGCGTCTTTGCGCTTTTGATACTCTTTCAATCATGATTCTTACATGATTTGTCTCTCTTTTTTCTCTTTGACTTCTTTGCAATCGACTGATGTACTTGTCTTTCTATCTCGTAGTTCTCAATGATCTTCTTTGCATTGCTAAGATTTTTCATTGATTCTCAGAAGTTTTCGTAGAAAGACAAATCAGCTCATTGAACTAAATACTCAATCTTTTCTTTCTTGATTCACTGATCAAGTATCTTCTCTATCTTTCATTTCTCTTTTTCTTTTATAAGAATAATCTGCAACTTTGAATTCTCATCACGCAAGTGTCAGAATTTCAATAAAAAGACATGAAAGATTGAGTGAATTGCATCATATCTTTCAGATAGTTCAAGCTTATACGCTTGCATGTTGATCTTCTTCAATATTCTGAATGATCTCAATTGTCTGTGATCAATCTTCTTCTTTGAATGAAGCGTACAAATGTTTATACTTTGTAGAAGCACTTTGTCTCTTATCTGAAAACTTGCAACTTTATGATGAGCATTATAATACTTTGCTTGCTGCTCTGCTACTTACTTTCATAGTCTCATTAAATGTTCTTTGATACTTTGTAGTCATTTTGCTCACTTCATAGTCAAGAATGTTTTTTTCTTTAAAGCTTTGTTCTCAGATGTTTCTGCAAAGCTTGCAATGTATCTTTTTAGAAACTCATGTGAAGTTTTTTTGATATTAGCGTGTACGTTGTTGTTATATGCAAACATCGTCATTGACAAAAGTTCTGATCAGTTATTCATCTTGTAATTGAAATACACTTGCAGATAGTGCTCAAGCATCTGATTCTGTCTTTCTGTTTGATCATCAATTTGCGAATGAAACACAATGCTTAGCTTTCGCTTCGCTTTGAGATGTCAACATAGAATGATTCAGAAATGATTGATAAACAGTGAGTCTCAATTCAATATAATGCTTCGCATCATTTCATGCTGAGATACAAATTCTCGTCATAGCAGATTTGCAAGCTTCTTGACGTTCAGATCTTTGATCGTCGAAATATAAATTGCGTGCTTGATTAACTTATTTATCATTATCAATATAACATCACTTGTTTTTTCAATGTATGAATTCTTCGCAGAGAGCATGTCTGTTATGAAATTTATGATCATCATGTGAAATGAATTCACACTCTCTGACAATATAAACGTCAGCTCTTCATAGAGTTTATGATGATGCACTTGCACTCGCTGACAATATGAACAGATGCAAACATATTTCGTCATCTCTTTAAGCATTTTTGATCAGTAATATTTTCTTCTTATTGCAGTCTTAATACGAGCGCATGCAAAATGATCTGCTTCAAAATCATCATGATTCATATGCAGAATCTCATTTCTTGTAACAGAGTCATTGAATATATAGACTGCAAGATCACGACATAGCAGTTCATTATTTCTCATACTTCATTTCAAAAACTCATTCTTTCTAGATGTGAATCATTGACATCACTTCTCATTTGCAACAAAGATGTCTCTTTGTTGTAACTTCAGTAATCATGCAGTCATTGATTCACTCATTTTCAAATAGAATTTCTTCAACTTCATAATTTGATGAATCAGAAGTTGAAACAACGCAGTGTCTAGAATTCTGCAAGATCTGATGAGTACTTTCTCATTTAATCACATAACTTGAGTATCTGCAATGACTATGTCATTCAGTTGCATCATCAATGCTGCAAGTTTGATTGCTGTCAAAACTTCTTTATTCTTTAGCAGTTCAGATTGACATTTCTGATTGCAAAGTTTGTTTTGCAAAGTAGATAGAAAATAATCATTATTCTTCTTGCTATCATTTAATTTCATGATGTTGAACCTTCTTGACAACGCATTCGCAAAGTTTAATTTGTCTTTGCGATATTCTATATAAAAGTCAAACGCAGCTAATTTTTCAGCTCAGCGCATCTGTCGTGCGTTGAGCTTCTTCATCATCATAAAGTAACGAAGATTATTGTGATCTGTTATCACACATATGAGTCGCTTGCTATTCTGAAGATAGTGTCATCAATTCTTAAAATCAAGAACTATAACATACAGTTCTTTGTCATGCATGTCTCATTGTACTTCAACTTCTTTGAACTTATAACTATAATACACAATGAAATGTCATTGATCAATCTTGCTTTTCTGACTAAGCACATCTTCAACTTTGCAATTTGATACATCAATCTTCATGCAAAGATTTGCATCTTAATCGTAGTGTTTCAAAATGAAAGCATTGACAAAGACTGCTTTCAATCTTTCAAAAGCTTTTCTTGCTTTTGATGTCATTGCAAAGAGTAAACACATCGCTTTCTTCTTCACACTCTTGATTAAATTTGTTAAGAGCATGATGATTTGAGAGAATTCTCTTATAAATTGTCAATAAAACTTCGTAAATCTCAAGAATATGAGAATGTTCTTTACAGACTTGAGCTCAAATCAGCTAGTGATTGCATTGATACAAAACTATTTCATCTAAATATTTCTTCATTTTATCATGAATCTCAGAAAGATAACTTTGCTACAATTAAAAGTGCATTTTGACAGCTTGACATACAGTCAATATTTCAGTAGTGTGCAAAGAATCTTACACACATGCTTTCAATGCTGCTCTTTCGTCTCAAAGTATACTAAGACATTATTCAGATATATCACGCAGCAAATATTCATGAATGACTTAAGCGTGTAATTTACATAAAACTGAAAGATTGCAGAAGCATTTGTCAGTTCAAAGAGCATCATCTGATACTTAAACTAATCATAGCATGTATGAAAAGTCGTTTTTCATTCATCGCTCTTGCGAATTCAAATACAATGATAAACGTTGCAAATATCAATTTTGATAAAGTGTTTTACATGAGCAAAGCGATTCAATGTTTCAGACAGTAGAAACAATGAGTAATTGTTCTTTACTGTTATTTCATTGAGATCACGATAGTTTACGCATAAACAAAGACTTTCGTTCAACTTCTTTACAAACAACACAGATGCTTCTGCAGAACTACTTGATGAATGAATTCATTTCTTCTTTAGCGCGCTATTTAGATAGTCTCGTATTGCAACGAACTTATTTCATGTCATCTTATAAATAGACTCGATGCAAAACATTTTGCTTTTCATCAGATCAATGAAATGTTTCATCTGATCATGTGTATTCAGACTATCAGAAAGAATTTCAGAAAATACTTTCTTGAAATCTTGAATAGCAGAGAGTATCTTTAATTCTTTCGCTTGAAGCACATTGCATCTTGCAGTCTGATGATCTGCGTTCTGCAATAAGTCATCTGTAGATAGCAGCTGATAAAGCAAAGCTACATAAGTTTCTTCTCTTCTTTTAGCTGCAAGCATTGTTAACTCAACAAATTTCAATGTCTTGCACAGATTAACTTGTATTTGCTTTGCATGCTAAGCGCTGTTTTCTTAATACAATCAGCGACGCTTGCGTCAGTGAATATTCAAATCAATCTCATCTAATCATGAATAGTCAAGAATCATATCATATTCTTGCATGTTCACAGCATGAAACTCAATGTTTCAGCTCTTGTGAACTTTCTTGTGATCAATCAACTCAATATTGATCTGATGCATATTATAGCAGAGAATGCAACGATCATTGATCGTCTGAATCTGTTTCAGAGTTGTATGATTCTTTAATAACTCATGCTTTTTTACTCATGATTGCAATATAAAATTTCACTCGATTTCAGAGTTAATAAGACAGTGAGCTTCGCGTCTTCTTTTAAAAGCATTTGTCAATACTGATATCATCAATGCATGTGACAATTGTCTTTTCATAATTATATTTAATAACTTGATGATGAACATCAGACTTTCTCTTTTTTCATTTCTTTGCTCTGATTGCAAGTTTCTTGTCTGAATGCGTAGTTGAAACACATTGAATTATCAATCTTGTGTTTCATCTTCTTGCATGATCAGCATGTAAGATTGAATGAAGCAACATCTTGCTTGAACTCATTGAACTTAAGTGTCACATCATTTTTAAACTGCGTGCTTGAAGCAAAGAACTTAAAATTCTTCATTGCAGCAACAGACTTCATCTTTTCATGTGAGAATCGAGAACTCTTCTGAGATGTTACACTTTCACTTTGCTGCAAATGTAGCTTCGACAATGCATCAATATCTTGCAAATGCAAGTCAATGTTTATAAAATGCTTTAGCAGATTGATATAATTGATAAAGAGATCAGCGATGAAACTCATCTGTATGCAATGCTGACTACGAATCTACTGTCTAGCTACAGTAGAGTCTAAAGATTATCAAAAGTTTGAATGACATCGAAACGCTGTATGATGATGAAGCGCTGTGTGTTGATCGCATGCAGAGTTTTCACGATCGCGCAGACTTTGATAATCTCAATGCGCATGCTACAAGCAATCTGCACGCAGATGAGAAAGTCAAATAGAACGCAGAACTATGAGGGAAATCGCTTATGAAAATCATTCGATTCAGTATCTCGTCGTTGCAACGACGAAAACTGAGACAGAACACTCTTGCGTTTGATCTGTTGAGAGTGATTAGCAGAAAGAACTCAAATCACGAACATTCTTTAGATCTACATGCTAACTACGTATAGATCTTGTTAAGACTGCATGTCTGTTACTACAACATGAGCAACTCACGAGACTCGTTAAGTTTGACACAAGCAAACTCGAGAGTCTCGTTAATATCGTTTAACAGACGTTCAGACACAGACATTCTATACGTGAGTGATACGCTGACGAGAAGACTTTGTTAAGAGAAGAGAGACACAAGCGAGTTAGTAAAGAATGATCGAACTACGCTGTCTGATTAGAAGTGTAGCATATGAACATCTCTGCAAGACACGATTGATCTGCACGAGAAAGATCTCTACAGATAACGCGAAACAGGTGAGTTGCACGTCTTACAAGCGAAGCGAGCGTCTGCGAGACGTGATATACAATGACGACGACTGTCGATCTTGAGAATCTCACTTCTTCACTGAGCTCTGACTCTCGAATGCCTTGATGATAAAGTCAACCTCTAGTCGAAGACATCGTCTGTATAGCTCGAGAGAACAGTAGCGTATGTCGATGTGGTTAGAGAAGAAATCGACTGTGATACGTCTGCAACTCATGCTTAAGAAGTAAACTGCCGAAATCTGAGCAGTGAGAGATCTCGTTCATCTTGAACTGTGAATCTGTCGCGAGAAAACTCTCTGAGTAACCTCTCGAGCCTAAGGGGAAAATCAGCATAGAGATCGTGCTCTATGTATGTTGCATGCAACGTATACAACATATTTTCGATAGACAAACCTGAAAAAGACTCAGACGTGAGCAAAAGAAATCGCAAGTTCGACATGCGTAGCACGTCGAACCTTCGCAATGCTGACACATGAAGTACGCACTACAATAAACATGAGCAATCAAGAAAAGATCATTGAAAGACTGATAAAAGATAACGCAAGACTTCATGAAGATCTGAAAGTTCTAAGAATAGTCTGATTCAAGAAGGTAGCAGATAGCGAAAAGACTCATTCGTCGCTCATTGTAGAGATCGCGATCGAAGCGATGATGAATCAACTAATGAACGTGAGCATGCTGAACTCATACCAAGAATGTGCATGCGAGCTATTTGAAAAGAACTGTTGCATCACACAGTGCTTCAGATGTCACGAATTTGATCACATGATTAAGATCTGCAGAAAGAATCAGCGCTGCGAAAAATGCGCAGACAAGCATCACATAGAGAAGTGCGTGATGCCTTCGAATAAAAGACGTTGCGTCAACTGCAACGAAAATCACGAACTCTGAAGACGCATCTGTCTCAAGTGACAACAGCAGATGAAACAAGCGTTCAAAATCTATAGAAACAGATCATTCAGATATTCTGAGACGTCTAAATACAATTGCACATTCTTCTCGCTGTTTCTGAACTCTTTAGATTCAACGAACTCTTCAGATTCAACGAATTCTTTCGATTCAATGAATCTCTTGAGCTCAGCAACAGTCATGCTGAAAACACGCAGTTGAATCACTGATGAATCAGCTTAGCAGGTAGTAAAGATCAAGAAGAGACGAGTCGATCTTTTCTCTTGCGTGAATAGTGACTCAGACGAGACAACATCTGAGCAGATTCAGGAACGTTCAACCAGAAAGTGAGAAAGATCGTCGATGATCGAAAGCATACAAAGAGTCTTCTCATCGCAGAGTCAACAACAGCTACGAATAACTCTATGATGAAACAGTTTTTTCTACGAATTTTACAGTACAACATCAGAAAATCATTAAGAATTCAAGAATCATTTCTAATTGACAGAGAAGTTCGCGAATTCAACATAGTAGCTATACAGAAGCAAGATCGCAACAACAATGATTCACAGTCATTTAGCTCAGCACACAACTTCTTTCACCTAGTGAAAAACTCGTCATCTCAATCAAGAACATGCATATACGTTAACAAACGTCTAAGATTCAATCAATGAATAGTAGAAACAGTTGAGTCAGACATTTGCTCAATCAGAATATTAACTCGCAACACAGACAACAAAACGCAGACGCTAAGACTTCTAAACGTTTACAACTCATGCTCACTGTCTACTACATTCACAGAGAAACCTTCAATCATTTCTCATTTGAACGAACTACTCAAGAATGACTGCAAACAACTGATCGTAGAAGATTTCAATCTACATCATTCTCACTGAAGGGAACGAAGATGCTTCACTCGTCATACGACGACTGATACTCTACTAAACGTCATTACAAACGCAAGGCTGAAATTATTACTGAAATCAGACACTATTACTCGCGAAGCTCACAATCAATTTACGACGATTGATCTAGTCTTTAGCAGCGAGAAAATACAGTTCATGACACGCAAGTGCAAGGTACGAATCAATCTGCATCAGAGGTCGAATCATCTTTCAATCGTCACAGAGCTATGTCTATAAACAATCTCAGTGCAACTCTCAACTTGATGACTTTGAAAGAAAATGAATACAGAAGCATTGAGTGCTTATCTGCAAATACATCTACCTTTGAAACGCTCTCTAGACAACAAGACTATGATGAATGTCAGAGTGTGTAAGATTATCAGAGTGTTACAGAAGATCATCGAGAAATCTACTTTCTTGACAAAGTCATCAAATTGAGCAAGAGACTTTTGAAATCAAAGCTGCTTCGAAGTAGTAATGAAATCAAGATGATTGCAAATCATATGAAAAACGCAAGACACATTAGAAGCGTGAAATGAATATCTGAAGCACAACGATCATAAAAACAAGATCATTCGACAAACGAAACGCGCACACTTCAGAACACAAATGCATGAGCTGAGCAAAGCACTCAAATCGATATGATGCTTTGCAAAATGAGCTAGAATCGAAAGTCAGCTATCTAAAAAGCTTTCTCAGTTTTCGTCACTGAAGTGAAGCAACATTGATCATATGACAACGACGTTCAAGGAAAAAATCGAGATACTGCGGGAAAAGTTCTTTTTCTCACCTTCTCAAGCGAATGTCAGCGACATCGCAGAATCATTCATATCTCTGACAGTCTCATTCAATTCACGCATCACAGAAGATGAAGTGAAGCAGACAATCAGACGAGTAAAAGCAGACAAAGCGTCGAGCGCTTCAGATATTTCAAACAGAGCACTTCAAGCGAGTCTCGCAGAACTGATCTCAGTACTGACGAGTTTATTCAACGCATGCGTAACACACAAGTATCATTCGAAGCAGTTCAAAAAGACTCAGACAATAGTACTACGCAAATCGAAGAAAAGCGACTATATCGATTCAAAGACGTATCGACTCATTGCTTTGCTCAATATCATGAGCAAAGCGCTGAAGTTGATCATGATCAAAAGACTGAGTGACATAGTTGAGACTCATCACATGCTATCAAATGCTCAAATGAGAGCGAGATGCAAGCGATTCGTGATCTCGACGTTAGATCTACTAATAGATCAAGTTCACACAGTGTGAGACTGTGAAACCAAATATGTGATCTTCATGCTAAGCTTAGACGTCGTCGAAGCGTTCAATCAAGTCTCACACGTCAGACTTCTGCATACGCTGAAAATGAAAAGAACGTTGAGCTACATAATTGAATGAACATGCAGCTTTCTAAAGAATCGAGAGACGTCGTTAACATTCGATGAACAAACGAGCGACATGCGCGAGGTAAACGCAGGCATATCGCAGAGATTTCTCATTTCATCGATTCTCTTTCTATTCTTCAACGCAAGTTTAATCGAAAAATGCGAAGCACTGAGAATTAAAATCGAAGTGCTTGACTTCGTAAATGATATTAACATTCTAGTCTACGACAGATTCACTGAAGAAATTTGCAGAACACTGAGCAAAGCACACAACGTCTGCGCGAAATGAGCTTGCACTCATGACGCAACGTTCGCATCAGAAAAGTATGAGCTCACGCATTTCACTAGAAAATCGAAGAGATTCGACATGACAACTAGCATACAAATAGAAAGCTCAGTTATCAAATCGAAATCAGATGTACGAGTTCTAGAGATGCAACTGAACATGAAACTGTAATGAGACGCGCATCTTCGACAAATAAAGACGAATCACGTTACAAGAATGCTGACACTTAGTCGTCTTGAAGTCTTCACATGAAAAGCTATCTTCACAAAAGCGAGGCAAGTATACTCAGCAGTAGTGAGGTCAGAAATCACATTCGAAGCGTCAGTCTGACATCAGCGTGACAAGAAAGATGAACTGTCGAGCAAAGAACGCAGATTAGAAACACTTCAGAATCAGACTCTGCGTCACGTAGCAGAAGCATTCAAAAGAGTAAACATTGAAACTCTAGAGGCAGAAACATACATGAGTTCGCTACATGTTCATCTGAACATGCTACAGAACAAGATCACACTACACAGTTGAGTTGATGATCGAACGCAAGAGATCAGACAAGCATGCAAACTAATACGCGTTCGTTTAACGAGAGTTAATCGCGTCATTTCTCGCTCACTCGTCATCAAGAAAATAGTACTTCTGAATGTCTTCATTCAAGAAGGTGCGAAGATACAGTCGAGATGCAAATGATGCACTCTCTTCTTCACAATGATTTCAACAAGCGATAGCATCGCAATAACGCAGTATCACAAAGATCAATGAAATCAACGATGGGAAAAGTACAGAGAACGCGTCGCAGACGTCAACGCAATCTCAGCACAAAGGTCACACCTGAGCAATAAGACGATAAAGATGCGTGATGATCTTCAGAAAGCAGAAAGCACTCTCGCAATGCACATCAGAATTGAACGCATAGATCTGAACGCTTATCTGCACTCTAAAAACGTTTCAGGCATGAATAGCTCGCGATGCAACTGCGAATGAAGTCATCAGACGACGAAGCATGTACTCATGCACTGCTTGAACTGATCGCATCTGCGATCAAGAATGCTACAAGATGCTGACTTCTTGAACTATCAAATAATCATCATCATCACGAAGAATCTCAGAGCAGTAGCGAAGATGATGATGAAAACGAAGCTCTTGAAGCAATTTAGAGTGACTAGAACACTCATTCTTTAACGTGCAATCAACGCGAACAAATTTGATACATAGTCTCAAAACTCACTGTTTCAACTGCGTGAAGCAGTCGTGTAGACTGCGAGTGATTTTCTACTTCAGAGAATTTTGTTCACTCGATACAGATAGCATAGAGTCTTTCATGAGTCGATTTAATCGATGTCACAAGAATGTATGAATTTATTATTATTATTATTGATAAAGATGTATGAAATGCAAAGAAACTCATTCATGATGATTTTGTTAATCTTCATTCGCAAGTACATCATGCAAGTCTTGTTGAATATATGATAGTTCAGATTTGCGTACAGTTTGATAAGATATTACTTGAAATTCACGATGCTTTGATCAACTTGTTGCTTTGCAGTCTTGAGTCATCATTTTATTTGAAAGTTGCAAATTTCAGAATTGCTAAGTTCAGCATGCAAGTATTCAATGTAGTACTTTCAGTTGAATATTTCATCATGATTGCACATGCTCATCACATGATCTCATCACTGATTGCAAGACTTCTCTGACAAGTATGATGCAAATCATCGCAGCTTCTTCTCTTTCGTGATGAAATCAGATAACGTCGCGACTATGAAGTCTTTGCAGTCTTGCAGTCAGAACATCAAGAAGTTGTAGTTCATGATGCTTTGCTCTCTAGACTCGCGAGATTGATTAGCACACTTGCGTGCATCGCTTCAATAGTGATCATCAATATGTTGTCATCAATGATCAGAGATTGATCAAGTTTCTTGCTCAAGTTTCAATACATAAAGTTGCAAGACAAGCAGTACATTCTGCATCTTCAGATTCTTTAACTGTTTGCATACTTCGCTTGCTGATTGTCAAAAGATAGAATTTGTCTATTCATTAAATTCTTGCAACTCAAACTTCTCATTTGCATGTTTGAATGCGTGATTCTCAAATCTGTTCTGATGAGATGATGAATTCTCAGTGTGAAAGAAGTTATTACTTCTTTCAACTGTGCAACTTCTGATGAGTCACTGCGCATTTGACATCTTTTACTGAGCAGCTTTGTGTGAACGAAGCAATTAAAACTGTAAGACAACGAGATCTTTTTACGTGAAACTGCGTAGTAAAAGATAATAAGATAGTATTTTATTGATGATAGAATTAATTGCTAAGAAACAAAAGTGAAAGCTTGCAGAGTTTTCATCTTCTGTCAAGTCATTATCTTTATTCACTTGCTAATCTCTTCAATCTAATCTTGCGAGCTAGTCTTGCAGACATGCATTATTCATAGTCAATGAGATGCATTCTCACATCTGAATAAAGTTTATGAAATTCAACTAGAACTTCTTTCAAGCTCTTGAATTCTTCTTTATCAACATAGTATCATTCGTTGTTTTAATCTAGTTCTGTTCATTTAATCTTGTATTGTATTCAATCTTAATAACGTTTAAAGTTCAAAATGTCATTTATCTCTTAATGATAATCATTTTCAATTGTCAATGATTTAAAAGATTTTGAATGTTGTTCTGATAATAAATCTTGAGAATAAAAATGTAATAGCTTCAAACTGAACATTGAATGCAGCTGCTTCATGCTTATCAATAGACGAAGATGATAGAAAATTCTTACTTTGACAGTGATTTGATAAAGTTTTAACTGTTTATTTTTCAAATCTTTACATGATTTAGTTGTTTTTATGTTTCTAGAGAATAATCAAACTCAGTCATCTACTTCATAAATGATGTCTCATTTATGTTTATTGATTTAAGCTTCAATGATTTGCTTCATTTTTTTCAATTACTGATGATCAAAAATAAGAAATTCTTTCATTTGAATTGCAATATCATCTGCTTTTTTAGCTTCAAGATGTTCACAAGTTGTTTCATAGTCAGTTGTATCTGAATCAAAACTCATTCAAGAATGAAAACTTTTATTGAAGTAAAACGAAGTCATTGAGATGATTGAGAAAATATTGAAATTCTCGCTGAATTTCATCATGAAAAGTCATTTCACTCAGTCATTCTGCATGTAGTTACAGTAGATTCTTAATTCGCGTTCAACATCTTGATTAACTCATTTCAATTGATCATTGATCTCAGAATGATAAACTGTTGATAAACTAGCTGTAATTCTTAATTGCTTACAAAGACTTTGTCACATTGTTGATATGAATTGAGAGTCTCTGTTTGAAACAATAGAACTAGATAGATCATGAAATCAATAGACGTTTCATAGCATGATTCAAATCGTTTCTTCGACTGAGATGCTCTCGTTTTCTCAATGATAGAAAACATAGTGACGTTTCTTGATGAAACAACATATGATTGTGCAAATGACGTTATAATTTTCTGATAGAAATAGCTCAGTAATGAAGTTCATAGCTATATCTTTTCAGCGTTTCTGTGAAATCGAAAGAGAATGAAGAAGTTCATTGATACTATCTTTAAATATCTTACTTTGTTGATAAACATGACAGTTTCAAATGTAACGTTTAATCGTTGCTTGATGATCTGATCAATAGTAAAAACTGTTGAAATCGTGTCTAGATCATTCAATCAAAGAAACTCAAGGCTGATATGTATGTATTGCTCTTTAGAGATAGCTATAACAAGACATTAAGAATACAGAAGAGAAAGAGTGCGAGCTCTTCTATAAATAATGGCTTGAGACTGCGCTAGACTCGATACAGATGTGATGTAATATGTCAGATGTGTTTGTCTAAAAGAATGATGAAAGAGATGAATGAAGAAAGTGCTGAACAACTGTTTGCATGAATAGAAAAGAAATAAGAGCAAAAAATTCATCGTGTTTTCAATTTAGTGCGACTTATTCAAGTATAGCTTGTGAAATTCGTTCAGAACTTTCTTCGAGTCATCGAATTTTCCTTTATCGACATAGTATCATTCGTCATCACGATCTACCTCGATTCATTTGACCTTGTATTGTAGTCTTTCTCTATATCGCCTGAAGTTCAATATATCGTCTACTTCTCAATGCTCTTCATTCTCTTCAATGATCAATGATTTAGAAAACTCAGAGTGTTGTCTCGATAGAGAGTCGTTTGATGAAGGTCGTAGACACTTCGAGCTGAACATTGAATGTATATGCTTCATGCTTCTAGATAGCTGAAGGCGATAGAAGGTCTCAACTTTGACTGTGATTGAATAGAAATCGAGCTGCTTGTCTTTCAAATTCTTGCATGATCTAGTGATTTTGATGTTTTCGAAGGTTAATCAAACTTGATCATCTACTTCATAGATGACGTCTCGTCTATGCTTGTTCATCTGAGCTTCAGTGATCTGCTTGATCTTTTTCAATTGTTGACGATCGAAGATAAGAAGCTCGCTCATTCAAGTGACAATGTCATCGATCTTTCTAGCTTCAATACGTTGACGAGTCATTTTGTAATCAGTCGTATCTGAATTGAAACTCATTCAAGGGTGAAAGTCTTTATTGAAGTAGAAAGAGATCATCAAGATAGTCGAGAATGTATTGAAATTGTCACTGAATTTCATCATTGAAAGTCATTTAGCTCAGTCATTCTGCATGTAATTGCAGTAGATTCGAAGTTCGCGTTCAACATCTTGATTAGCTTGTTTCGACTGATCATCGATCTCTGAATGATAGACTGTTGATAGATTGACTTTGATCTTCAGTCGTTTGCAAAGACTTTGTCACATGATCGATATGAACTGAAAGTCTCTATTCGAAACGATAAAACTGAGTAGATCATGAAGTCGATAAACGTTTTATAGCATGATTCATACTGTTTCTTCGATTGAGATGTCATCGTCTTCTCAATGACAGGAAACATAGTGACGTTCTTTGAAGAGACGACATATGATCATGCAAATGACGTTATAGTTTTTCGATAGAGATAGCTCAGTGATGAAGTTCATAGCTATATCTTGCCAACGCTGCTGAGAGATTGATAGAGGCTGAAGCAAATCATTTGTACCATCTTGAGATGCTTTGCTTCGCTGACAGGCATGACAGTTTCGAATGTATTGTCGAATAGTTACTCGATGATCTGATCAATAGTAGAAGCGTTGAACTAGATCAATCGTTCGTCTAATGTCAGAGTGCGAGATTGATGATTGATCATGAATATTTCGAAGCAATTTCATATGCATTTGTTTCAACACTCATAGTAGACTCTTTTTGAATAGAACGTTGTCAATGATTTGACAGTTCTTTAGCTTCGTGTCATGAAGCTTCAGTTCGCCTTTGTTCATAGCTTGTCGATACTCATTGCATAGTTCATTCTTCTGATTGACTAGACGTACGCGTTGATAAAGATTAACCTCGTATTCAGGTTCGATTTCGAACTCAATCAATAAAACGTCTATTCGATTCGAGGTCAGTATAGTCTGAAAACGATCATCTATGTCTTTAGCTGATTCAGAACTATCGATCATCGACATTCTAGTTAAAGCATCGACTTTGATGTTTGTTTTGCCTGATCGAAAGATAATCTGAAAGTTAAACTTTGATAGAATATTCAGGTAGTTCGCTTGTCGTTGAGTCAGCTGTTTGTTTTTCATAAAGATCTTCAAAGTCTGATGATCAGTAAACATCTGAATAGATAGCTCAGTACTCTTTAGTTCAAGTCGTCAGTGTTCGAAACATCAAATGATAGTTAGCAATTTCTTGTCATAGATGTGATAATTGCATTCAGCTGAAACCATGCTCTTGCTATAGAAGACTATCAAGTGAAGCACACTCTCGTCATCATACTGAGATAGTATGTCGTCTTTTACATAGTTGAATGCATCGATTTTCAAAATAGCTTGACGTTTGACATTGAAATGACGTAGAACTGAGATCGAGCTGATCTGCTTCTTTAGATTGTCAAAGACTTCGACGCAGACTTCGTTTCAAACAAAAGAAGTGTCTTTTTGAATCAGCTGAGTGAACGACTTGACTAGTTTTGAAAAGTTCTTGATGAAGTGTTGATAGAAATTGACGAAGTCGACGAAGTCTTGTATCTCTTTTAGGTTAGTAGATGTAGCTCAATTGACTATAGCTTTCACTTTGGTAGAATTCATGCAAAGATCTTGTTCTGATACTATGATCTCTAAGAAGATTGTTTCTTCTACGTTGAATTCGCACTTTCGAATATCTATCTGCAGATCAGCGTCTCGTAGACGATCTAGTATCATCTTGACATGTTGTTTATGCTTCTTTTGAGTCTTGCTGTATATGAGAATGTCGTTTAAATAAGCTTGACAGAAGTCATTTAGAAAGTTTCATAGAACATCGTTCATATATTGCTGAAACGAGATCGAATCGTTTGTTAATTCGAATGGTAGAATCTTTGATTTGTACGCTTTCAGAGCGATAATGAAGGTCATATAGTTCTCACTATCGAAGTGCATACGAAGTTTGTTGAAAGCGAAAATTATATTCAGTCGAGTCAGATGCTTGCAGTCAACGATTTTGTCAATCATCTCATTTATGAGCGATAGAGAGTAGCGATTTCTTTTGATAATGACATTGAGCTTTCGATAGTCGACGCAGAAGCGAAGATCATCATTGATCTTCAGAGTGAATAAAACGAGTGAGAAATATGAGATCTTGCTAGAAGTAATAAAACTCTTTGACAGATTTTCATTCAGATATTCTTTGATCTTCTGAAGCTTGTAGAGTGACATTTGATAAGCTCGACATCTAGAAGAAGTGACATCGTTAGTGAGCTTTATCTTATGATCATATGAACGATGAGGTGATAGCTTATCGACTTGAGCTCGATCAAACACGTCGATGAAATTCTGATATTTCGAAGATAGCTTGATCTTGATGTCTTCTAGATTTTGAGCTGATGCATCGATGAAAGCGACGTCTAGAACGTTCAGTTCGCATTGAATGTTGTAGACTATTTCCCTATCAATATCTTCGATCGACATAGCGAAAACCTCGATGCGATTCTTCTTTGATCGTTTAATCAGTGCATGAAAAGATGCAGCTCTCACACTGAACATAGAAAAGTTCTTTTTCGAAGCAGTAGAAGCTGATCGTTGAAGCACTTTGAAAGCTGAACTGATAGAAGAATTTGATGATCGTGATCATTTTGAGTGTGAAGCTCTGACTGACATTGAAAAAACAGAAATGAAAGCTTCTAATTGATTCGAAAAAACGATGACATCGTTTTGCATATCTAGTAGTATTTCATTTTTGTTCATTCAGAGCTTTCTCAATATGACGTCATGATGATTTATATCAGCTATTAACATTGAAACAGTCAATTTCTTATGACTTTCGACTGTGAGATTGAGTAGAATTTTATGAGTAATGATCTTTCTTGTCAGCTTTTCGTCATATTCTCTTATTAACTTCTCTTTAGCTAGTCGTATGAGTTGAATTTCGAGCTTCTGACATATTTGATCGACTAGCTTTGTATGAATCAAGATGTAGATCGTCAAGTCACTATCTATCAGAGATCGTAGCTTGAAGAATTCGCCTTGCGAGAATAGAGTGACATCGACTAGAAATGACTTTTCGAAGTAGTTCTCTTCGATAGATGAAATTTCGTCGATTAGATTGCACAAAGAAATGATCTCTACCTCTTCGATGACTCTGAAAGAGATGATTAGTTTTTTGAATCAGACTCTGAATCGAAGTTCAAAGAATGATCAAACTCGTCATCTAATGCGTTAATTCTGAAAGATCTATTCGAGCACTCTTTAGAAGTATGATCAGACTTATGACATAAAAAGCAGTTTTCGATTAGTAAGTCATTTTCTTTGACGTTAGTCAAAACAGCGTCGCGTGGTTTTGACTGATCAGTCATCTTCATTTCTATGATTCTACGAGTAGCTTTGACTGATTCTTCAGCGTAGATGATCTGTTTAGTTGTTTGAGCTTTGATCATTGCTTCTCTATTCTTGATCTCTTGAATAGCTCGTTGATCGTTATTCAATCGAATGAGGTAGAAATGAATTTCTTTCAGAGTACTGAGTTGAATCAATTGAGTTACTCAAGCGAATTGAAGTCGAGAGTTTATTTTATTCTTTAAATCGACGATCAGCTGTTTTTCTTGATAGTCTAGATAGAAGAATAGTCGTTGAAATTGAGTATAAAACTCGCTGAATTTCTTCTGTTCTTGAACCAAGTTGTAGTAGTCTCTACGAAAGTTGACTTCTTTATCTGAGTCATTGAACAACTGAGCTAGCTCTTTCAAAAGCTCATCGACGATCTTGTATGAGTTGAAACAGTCACGTTCGCGTTTTGACTGAGTGATCTCAGCTGCATCATTGAATAATCTGAAATGTACGTAGCTCAGCTTGACTCGTTCACTTGAAAAGAAATCAACGTTGATTTCTAGCTTGTTCTGAACTTTTTCATACCAGTTCTCTCAGATAGAGTTCTTTTCATCAGTGAACAACGAAGAATCGAGTATTTTCTGAGATCTAGAACGCTCAGAGTAGGTTGACGATGACGAGATAATCTCTCTAGCTTGTAGTCTAGCTTTCAGCTCTTCGCATCGTTTCTTCAAAGCTTTCATAGTCATAGAAGATGTTATGATTTCAGCAAATGAGTCGTTATCTTCGACAATGAAGAATGAAGCTTCGAAACGCTCTTTGAAGAGATGAGGCATGATGAAGAAGAAAGAAAAGGTTGAATTGAACGAGTGTTTTAAAAGAAAGAAATCGAGCGAAGAGCGATGCTTGACAATAGAAGATGAAGTCATTTTTGTTGTTTGGTTTGAGAGTTGATTGATTCTCTTGATCGATTTGATTCTTTAGCAATCAACGAAGATTCTTTATCGCTGATTCTATTAATCGAGGTGAACGATGCGTACTTAATGAGCTGTAAGTCGTCTAGCAATTCAACCAGCCTCGCTGTTGATTCTATAGACTCTCTAGTGTTGTTCTGTCTTTCAATTGCGTCGATCATCAGGTAAACGAATTTCTTTAGACTCGATCTGCCTGAACGAGTATATTGAACGAGTAATGAGTATCTATATCGTATGATAAACGAGATTCTTAATGTAATGTTGAGATCATGTCTAGATCATTCAATCAAAGAGACTTGAGACTGATATGTATGTATTGCTCTTTAGAGATAGCTATAACAAGACATTAAGAATACAGAAGAGAAAGAGTGTGAACTCTTCTATAAATAATGACTTGAGACTGCGCTAGACTCGATACAGATGTGATGTAATATGTCAGATGTGTTTGTCTAAAAGAATGATGAAAGAGATGAATGAAGAAAGTGCTGAACAACGAGAAGAAGTGCTGAGAATGACTCGAAGGGTTCAATAGAGATGCGCTAGGTTCAAACTAGGCATAGCATCATCTGAACTCTGATCGATTCAGACATGTTCATAACAAAAACGTTGAACTAGATTGATAATTCTTCAATTGTCAGAGTGAAAGATGAAAGACTGATCATGAATTTTCTTTAGCAATTTTGTATGCATATTCTCAGAAATTCACAGTAGATCTTTTCTGAACAGAATGTCATCAATAATCTTGCAATGCTTCAATTCAGTGCTATGTAGCTTGAGCTTGTTTTCAGTTATAGCTTGTCTATACTCATTCATCAACAGTTTGTAAAGTGAACTAAATTTTAAAGTTTAGCTTAAGTGACATTCATTGTTTAAAGTTGAATAAAATCTGAATTTAAGCTAATCTCATTGAGCTGAGTTTTGCTTTTGTCAATAAAATCTGCATTCATTCATATGTTACTGAACTGAATTTCGCTTTTGTTGATAAAATCTGCGTTTATTCATATGCGCTGAACTGAATCTGACTTTCGTTGCTTTCGTCACTTTCGTTGCTTATGTCACTTATGTTGCTTATGTCACATATGTTGCATATGTTAACACTTGCTCATTTACTTGCTCATTTACTCATCATTCTACTCACTATTCTACTCATCATTCTGTTACAAACATGCCTGAATCAATCAGAGTTCAGATGATGCTATGTCTAGTTTGAACCTAACGCACTTCTATTGAACCCTTCGAGTCATTCTCAGCACTTCTTCTCGTTGTTCAGCACTTTCTTCATTCATCTCTTTCATCATTCTTTTAGGCAAACACATCTGACATATTACATCACATCTGTATCGAGCCTAACGCAGTCTCAAGCCATTATTTATAGAAGAGCTTGCACTCTTTCTCTTCTGTATTCTTAATGTCTTGTTATAGCTATCTCTAAAGAGCAATACATACATATCAGCTTCGAGTCTCTTTGATTGAATGATCTAGGCACGATTTCAACATTACATTAAGAATCTCGTTTATCATACGATACAGATACTCATTACTCGTTCAATATACTCGTTCAGGCAGATCGAGTCTAAAGAAATTCGTTTACCTGATGATCGACGCAATCGAAAGACAGAACAACACTAGAGAGTCTATAGAATCAACAGCAAGACTGGTTGAATTGCTAGACGACTTACAGCTCATTAAGTACGCATCGTTCACCTCGATTAATAGAATCAGCGATAAAGAACCTTCGTTGATTGCTAGAGAATCAAATCGATCAAGAGAATCAATCAACTCTCAAATCAAACAACAAAAACAACTTCATCTTCTATTGTCGAGCATCGCTCTTCGCTCGATCCCTTTCTTTTAAAACACTCGTTCAATTCAATCTTTTCTTTCTTCTTCATCATGTCTCGTCTCTTCAAAGAGCGTTTCGAAGCTTCATTCTTCATTGTCGAAGATAACGACTCATTCGCTGAAATCATAACATCTTCTATGACTATGAAAGCTTTGAAGAAACGATGCGAAGAGCTGAAAGCTAGGCTACAAGCTAGAGAGATTATCTCATCATCGTCAATCTACTCTGAGCGTTCTAGGTTTCAGAAAATACTCGATTCTTCGTTGTTCACTGATGAAAAGAACTCTATCTGAGAGAACTGATATGAAAAAGTTCAGAACAAGCTGAAAATCAACGTCGATCTCTTTTCAAGTAAATGAGTCAAGCTGAGCTACGTACATTTCAGATTATTCAATGATGCAGCTGAGATCACTCAGTCAAAACGCGAACGTGACTGTTTCAACTCATACAAGATCATCGATGAGCTTTTGAAAGAGCTAGCTCAGTTGTTCGATGACTCAGATAAAGAAGTCAACTTTCGTAGAAACTACTACAACTTGATTCAAGAACAGAAGAAATTCAACGAGTTTTATACTCAATTTCAACGACTATTCTTCTATCTAGACTATCAAGAAAAACAGCTGATCGTCGATCTAAAGAATAAAATAAACTCTTGACTTCGATTCGCTTGAGTAACTCAATTGATTCAACTCAGTACTCTGAAAGAAATTCGTTTCTATCTCATTCGATTGAATAACGATCAACGAGCTATTCAAGAGATCAAGAATAGAAAAGCAATGATCAAAGCTCAAACAACTAAACAGATCATCTACGCTGAAGAATCAGTCAAAGCTACTCGTAGAATCATAGAAATGAAGATGACTGATCAGTCAAAATCACGTGACGCTGTTTTGACTAACGTCAAAGAAA
>JAABUL010000674.1_pt1 | contig 71820 bp, 51 predicted proteins | sample 5559151 | NCBI WGS metagenome assembly JAABUL01 (sample SAMN10711876, study PRJNA513368) | rock metagenome | isolation source: Antarctica rocks | place: Antarctica: Victoria Land, Pudding Butte sud | reverse complement strand
ACCCCCCTCCATCCACACCTTCCTCCCCACCTCACCCCCCACCTCACCCCCCTCCCCAGCCAACCTCCCCAACCTCTTCCCCTCAACCCTCATCCCCAACCCACTCCTCCAACCTCACAGCCCCAATCCCCACCCCCTCATAAAACCTCAAACTCGGCTCATTCCACTTCAGCACACTCCACTCCAACCTCCCCCCCCCCATCTTCTTCGTCTCCACCGCCAACCGTCTCAACAACCGCGTCCCATACCCCCTCCCCCTAAACTCCGGCCGTATGAACAGGTCTTCGAGGAAGATCCCAGGGGCGGCGCGCCAGGTGGAGTAGGAGGGGTAGTAGAGTGCCATTCCTGCGCATGGAGCTTGCGTTTCTTGTTCGTTTTCTGGGGATGAGGGTGGGGGGTAGATGAGGAGGGTTTTGGCGTAGCCCTTGTTGGGGTTTGAGGGAAAGGAGAGGGTGGAGAGGAGGGTTGCTGAGGTTGCGAGGACGGAGGAGGAGGCTTTTTCGTAGGCGGCGAGTTCGTGAATTAGGGCGAGGATTGTGGGGACGTCTGCGGGAGGTAGTTCGTCAGGCAGGTTCGAGTGGGGAATAGAGGTGGGGAAAGAGTACTTACCTTCCTCTGTTGCGAAACGGATTGTAGGGTCTGCGGTGGGTGTTGAGGCGGCCATTGTGCTTATTGGAGATGGATGGTGAGATCAATTGGGTATTTTGGGATGCCCGTTGCCAATGAGGTCTGGTTGAGTGCTTGGGTGTTATTATATGTATATATATTATATAGACGCCGAACATAGGATTTCCAATTGCCGTTCCCGGACGGGAAAGGGAGCAGGGCCGCTTTAGAGGGAGCACCAAGGGAGTAGCGGGGGAGCAAGGGGGCGCAATAAGGGAGCATCGAGGGAGCAGGGGGGAGCATAGAGGGAGCAAGGGGGAGCATCGAGCGAGCAGCAGGGGAGCACGAGCGAGCACTGGAGGGCAGTGCGGGGGCACAGCAGAAAGGCCTGAAATGGCTTCCTCTGTCTCGGCTTGAGCTGCCCCGTTATTTTCCTACTGCCTAGACTTCGCCACTTCCTTTAAGATCTTATCGGCAGCTAAAGCGGTCGTAAGACACTTATTCAGGGGGCAGGCTTCGGTGACATAAAGGTGGCCCTGTCGATATTCTGTTTGCAGCCGCTGAGACTATCCAAGGTTATATCGAAAGATCTCCATCGAATCATTTTCAGTACCAATAGCCAGATCTAGTGGGTCTGGCTACAGCAAGCAGGTACCTCAAAGCCAATCTTGTGGCATTTAAGGGCCATATTGCCATGCTGACGTAAATTAAAATATGGTAAAGCTTCCTGTTTTTCTCTCCATTTATCCTCGACCCTGACTCAGCCCCCCAGTTAGAATCCAACCTTGAGCTCGAGTCAAGCATGTTACATATTTCCCTAACAACGTCGCTTAACCCTAATCAATCAGATAAGATCTTAATATCTTAGCGAGATCTCTATATCTAGTTAGTTAAGAGCTTGAAAGCTTTATAAGGTACTACCTAAATAGGCCTAGTACCTTAAATTAACAAGATTTTCTATAATACTTAATTTTATAGAATAGATAGTTCTTCTTCTTAGTTAATAGAATATATTTGTAACTACTAGTACTCCTTCTTATTATAATATATTATAAGCCTAGGTATTATATTAAAGCTATTAGATATACCTTAATAATTTCCTTCCTTATTATTAATTAGCTACTTTAAGTAGTCTATTACTAATCCTTCTAAGAGACCTTATACTAATATAATACGTTAGTAAATTATTAATATTACCTATCTAGTAAGTACTACGTAGTTAGTACTTATAAAGAGGAGAATTGAGGATAGATAAGAAGGCTTAATAATAGCTAGGACTTTATATAAGTACTATATTAAAGTACTATTAAGCTTAAAGATTTAATAAACTTTAAGAGTATTTATTAAACTAAGGTAGCTATAAGAATTAAAGTAATTATCTAAATTAATAATTCAAGTTAAGTCTAAAACTCTTATTTAAAAAGAAGATACTACTATTTATATAGATATATAAAATAGGTACTAAGACCTTATAATTATAATAGTATAAAATATACTATAATATATTAAGTATAAAATATATTAATACTAGAAAATACTTATAAAAATATAGATTTTTATATACTTTAGGTAATTTACTTATACTACCTAGTAATTATAAGTCTTAGCGTAGTTAGTATATAGATTTAGTAGGTAAATCTATAGAATTAGTTATATCTTATTACTAATAGGCTAATCAATATCATTTTAGGTTATATATACTCTATAAGCTTATATGTATTATATATACTATTTAGATATATATTATAATAAGTGAATATTAATTAGTTAGTATATTAAGGTATAAGTATAATAGGTAAATTAGTACTAAGATATATAGATATAGTAGGTAAGATTATAGAATTAGTTATATCTTTATTACTAATTAGCTAATTAATATAATTAATATTATTTTCAGGCGTATATACTCTATAAGCCTATACCTATTATATATACTATTTAGATATATATTATAATAAGTAGATGTTAATTAGTTAGTAAGATAGTATTATACTTAAGTATTTTAGTAATATCTTAGTAATATCTTAGCGTAGTTAGATATATAGATTTTAGTATATAAAGTTATTAGATTAGTTATATCTTTTATAGTAATAGACTAATCTATATTATTTAAGAGGTAATTTACTTTATAGGCTTATATATATTATTTATATAATTTATAATTGTATTATATTTAGTAGATATTAATTAGTTAGTAAGATAGTAGTATACTTAGGTGTATAAATAATATCTTAGTAATATCTTAGTAGTATCTTATTATATAGATTTTAGTATATAAACTTATTATCTTACATCTATTTTTTAGATTAATAACTTAATCTACATAATTTTCAAAGTTCTAAGTAGTAGAGAATAGTATATATCTTTTAGTATTAACTAATTAAAATTATCTACGTAGGTATATAAGTATATATAATATATAATTACTACTACTAAATTATTAAAGTATACTAAAAAAAGCTAAAACTAGCGCTAGGCCTATTATTATAATAGAGGACTTTTAGGCTAATAGATAAGGGAGGATAAGAGTAGGGGTCCTAATATCTAGATCTTATATTATAGTAAAGAGATTCTAGTATATTAGCTAAGACTATGATTTAATATATATCTACTATATCTACTAGTATTTAAGGGGTATAAATCCTATATCATAATCTAGGTCTTAATACTAGATCTCCTCTCTTAGATTCTTATTCTAAGAATCTTCTATTCTTCTTAAATACCTTGTAATAGTATTAATAAACTATAATCCTAATTCTAATACTATAAGAAGGCGTAGTTTTTAGAGAATTATAGCTAGTCTAGTCTTAGTTCATTTTAGCTATAATTTTTAAGTAGTATAGAAAAACAATATAAGTTTATAATACTACGCTAAAATATATAAATTCCTATTAGGGCTAGCCTAACAACCCCCTAGGTATATATATACCTATATAGGCCTTATAAGCTACTAGGGCGGAGGTCCCTGAATTACTAATATAATAACCTCTTATTTAATATTTCCTTACAAATATTTATACTACCTCCTAACTTTGACTAGGTAGCGTTTAATATACTAGAACCTAATACTTAAATTATTAATAGAAATAGTATAAAAGGTTTTAATAATTTTAAAAGTTCTTAAGTAGCTCCTAGGTACTTTCCTTATATTTATATCTTTTCTACTTAGTAAGATAATTTTAATCTTTCTTCTTTAAAATTCTTTTAACCTTAACCTTAGTTTCCTCTTTTATATTAAAGTAGAAGTTCTCCTAAAGTAGTGTCTTTAAATCTACTAATTCTAATATTAATATATAGAATACTAGGTATACTTTTATATTAGCTAGGAATTAAAGTTTATATTTACCTAGCCCTTTAGTTTACTTAATTAAAAATAGTCTTACCTTAATATAAGCTAGTTTCTTACTTAGTTATTTTAACTTTAAGTTTCTTATAAGGAGATAGACCTTATCTCCCCCCTTTAGTTAAGGGTATATTTTTATTTTCTTATTAATCCTTACTACTATCTTTATATTAGTTAATTATATCTAGGACTATATATCCTTATATATATATTCTTTAAGTCTATTACTCTTATTAGAGCTTCTTTAATATTTAGTCTTTCTCTTAGATCTAAAAGGAAAGTTATATATAATTTATAATTTATAAAGAATAGGCTTAAATATATAGTATCTAATTACTTATTTTCATAAGATAGCTATACTATAGATAATAAGGTAATCTAATTTTTTTACTATTTATTAATATAATAGCGTAGATATATTTCTATTATTTACTTTATTCTTTCTTTCTATCTATCTATCTATAGATAATAGGTGGTTAATATATAAAGCTTTATTCTAATAATTATTAATATTAGAGTCTTCTAGTAGTTTAATATAAAAAGCTTATCTCTATCTAATATTATTAAAGCTAGTATACTATAGTCTCTTACTAGCCTATCTACTAAAAGGAATCTAAGCTAATCTATAATATAGGCTTCTTTATATAGTACTATTATTATATACTTTATTAATTTATCTATAATTATTATAATTAAGTTATAAATATTTTCTATTATTAGATACTTTAACTTTAATAGCTTGATAATAAAATATATTATTATATTATTCTATAGTATATTAAGTACTAGTATATACTATATTTACTTATACTTTATATATTATACTATATTATCTCTTTAATATATTATTTAACTTATATACGTAGCCTTAGTACTATATACGTTTTATATAAGAGTTCTACTATCTTTAATACTCCTAGGTATCTATATATTAGGTTATTATAGTAATCCCTAATTAATTCCTTAATGTATTCATTAGGAATATATATATTCTCGTAGTATTTTAAGAAATTAGTACTTAGTTATTACTTTCTTAATTCCTTGGTAAGTATATCTATCTTATATCTTTTCTTAATTATTACTAATATTCTAGGTTTAGTAATATAAGCTATTACTACTAGTTAGCTTATTACTAGTACTAGTAAACTATCTAACTTAATTCCTAGAATTAGCTTCTTTATAATATCCTTAGACTTTATATAGTTAACTTATCTACCTAAAGTATTAACTTAACTATTATCTTTTCCTAAGATATACTAGATCCTAACTTTATACTAGTTTAATAGCTCTACCTATTAAACCTATTATTAGTTAAGTTCCTTTATTATAATAAAGCTAAGAAGATTTTTATAATTTATTAAGGTAGTACTTAAGTTCTAAACTATTTTCTATATAGACTCTTTAATATTATAAAGTTATAACTACTACTAATAGCTTCTTATTATAAAGATTATAATTTTATTCTACTTATAATATCTTCCTAGAGTAGTAGGCTACTAGTCTCTATTTTCTATTATATATTTATAACTAAAAAGTATCTATTACTAGGTCTAAGGTATTAGTTTCTAACTATAAGGGTTCGTTTAATATAAATATAATTAATACTTAATTTATAATTATCTCTTTCTTTAATCTTTTAAAGGCTTCCTACTATTTAGTTCTTTATTAGAATAGTTTATCTTTTTTTATAAATTTGATTAAGGGTACTCTAATTCCTAAGTAGTCCTTATTAAAATTCTTATTAAAATTCATAAAGCTAATAAAACTCTAGATATCCTTAATATTCTTTTAAATAGGCTATTTTATAACTAATCTTACCTTTTCTAGACTAATCTATTTATACCTATATTAATAATAAGTCCTAGGAACTCTATTAAGTACTTATAAAAATTTAATTCCTTAAAGTTAAGAAGTAAGTTAAATTATAATAAGTATTTAAGAATATTTTATATATTTTATATATATTCTTCCTTACTTTTAGAATAAACTAAAATATTATTCAAATAGGCTTTAATTAATATACTAGAAAATACCTATAAAATTAGAATTTTATATGTATTAGGTAATTCACCTCTACTACCTAGTAATTATAAGTCTTAGTAAAGTTAGATACATAGATTTTAGTAGGTATAGTAATAGGATTAGTTATATCTTTATTACTACTTACCTAATATATATTATTTTAGTTATAATTTACTTTATAAGCTTATATATATTAATTATACTATTTATATATACGTTATATATAATAGACGTTAATTAGTTAGTAGTAAGTATAGTAGTAGTAAGTAAATTAGTACTAGGATATAAAGATTTAGGTATATAAATAAGTAGAATTAATTATATCATTTATATTAATAGGTAAGTTAGGGTTATTTTAGGATATATTTACTTTATAGGCCTATATATATCTTTTATACTATTAGGACATATATTACAAATAGTAGATATTAATTAGTCTAATATATTAGACTTTATAAGTACTTTACCTTTTATCTAAGTATACTAGATATCTAATAATAGCTATAAATACTTCTAAATAATACTTTAATAATAATAATATTGAATATAATACTTCTAAATATCCCCTTTAAAGGTAGATGTAATAAAGAGAAAGGACTAGAGCTATATTAAAAGTTAATTAAATATATAATTATTAACAATATACGCCTAGAATAAAGGATATATATAGAATACTAAATATCTTATATACTTCTATTTATTCTTTATATAACTATATAGGATTTTTATTAATAAGTATTATAGTACTTTTAGAATAATTAAGCTATTTTTATATATTAGGCGGGTATTCTACCTTCCTAATTACCTCCTTAGCCTTTAGTTATTATAACTAGAGAGTTCTTTAGGTTATTAAGTATCCTTGATATATTAAAGCTATACTTCTAGAGATTTATTATATACTAATTATAACTATTATTATAATAATCTTTATAGAAGTATTCTTACTACTATACCTTAATCTTATCTAGATCCTCCTAGTTAATATTAATCCTATACTTACGTTTATATTTATTAATATTATAGAGGTATATTTAGATATCTAACTCTCTTATCATAGTATAACTTAGTCACGTGATAAGTCTTAGTATAAATTACTTAGTACGTATATACCTTACCTATAACTACGTAGATAGATATTATTATTATTATTACTATCTATATCTATATCTATATATATCTTTATCTTTAATAAATAGTAGTAATACCTAAAGATTAGGTCTAATATTATTATCCTTCTACTTATTATTAGTACTCCTACTTATAGAGCCCCTACCTACCTTAGTACTAAAGTCGCTTATCTATTAGTTACCTACTCCTCCCCTAAGTATACTATATAATAGCTAATTAGGATAATCCTTTTACTAGGCTAGTCGCTATACTAAAAGATAAGAAAGGTAAACGCTATGTAACTATTAAAGAAGAAAGCCCGCCGGCGTCTATATTAGGATAGGTAGAAGCAAGCGGAGAAGATAGTAGAGAAATAGGCGGAGAAATTAGCTAAGAGGTTACTATTAGTAGTCCTAGTAATTAATATACTAGCTAAGGTATATCCCTTATCCCTAGCTTCTCTAGTAAACAAGTTAGTAGTCTTATAATACTATTTTTAGGCATACTTAATACTAAGCTAGAAGTACGATTTAGCTAATAGTAATCTAACTTAATACCTAGTATTAAGTACTACTAATTGTAGTTCTTATTACTATAACCTAAGTAATCTTATCTACCTCCTAAATAATATTAGGAATAATATAATAACGTCGCCCCTATTAATATTAAGAAATTAAGGGTAGAAGCTATTAGTTTCTTTAATCCTAAGTATATTAATAAGAAAACGTCTAGTAATACTTAGACTATTAATTCTTAGACTATCTATACTAGAAAGTATATTATTTACTAGGACGTCTATACCTTTATTAATAGGCTTAAGTACTTAGCCTATTCTTATAGTAATATTATTACTATTATTCCTAAATACCTACGTAGCGGAGTATTAATACAGTATACTAATAAACCTATAGACTTTAAGAAATCCGGCCTATAGATAGATAATTTATAGCTCTAGTATACTATACTTATTAATCGTTTTAAGATACGTACTATAGTAGCTATAATATACCTTAACTCCTACTCCTAAATTTATAGCCTCCGTAATATAAAGAATTAGACGCCTAGAGTATAGATCTAATAAATACTCTACTATACTAAAGTAGTTTAAATAACGTCTATTTATAATTAGCTATATATTATTTAGAACTAATTAGATATTAACCTTTAGTTCTATATACCTAAGCTAAAAGATACTATCACGCTTAGTTAATTCTTCAGGTAAATTAATGAAAAGACGTACTTATAGTAAGAATTAGCTAACTAATAGTAACGTTAATACTAGTCGCCTTAGTAACTACAAAATTCCCCTATAATTAGCTCCTATAGTAGTAAGGCTACTAGTAATAATAGATAAGAGGCGGAGATAATAAGGGCTATCAAGGTAAATTTCCACCTAAGATCTTTATAAGTAACAAGTAATATATATTATTTACAGAGGAAATACCTAATAGTAATAGTATTTATAAGGATAATAGTAACTATAACTACTTTATTAGCCTTGAAGAGGCTGAAAAACAGGAGTAATAGGACTAACTATATTAGTCTATTTATATATATACGTTCTTTTATTTAATTCTTCAGACGGTTCCTATACTACGCCGTAATAGGTATAGCGCTGTAGATCTATATTTCTAAAGACCTCGCTAATCGACTAGAAATCGCCTATCTAACGTCTAGTTATAATTATTCTAGATTCACTAAGACCTTTATATAGAATAGTTAAAATGTTATCTAATAGCTACTATATAGGTACTAAGGAGGACTATAAGTATATAGGTAATAATTCTAATTAGTTAGGATAGGTATACTATTACTACATAATACTATTATATATAGATAGCGAGGACGCTATTACTTTTCGATTTTAGTAGGTATATTATTATGGAATAACTCGGTTACGTGATAAGTCTTAGTATAGATTACTTAGTACGTATATACCTTACCTATAACTATGTAGATAGATATTATCATGATTATTATAATTTATCTACATAATATATCTACGTCTTTGTTCCTAATAAATAGTAGTAATACCTATATACAGTAATATAACTCCTTAGTCGCTTCCGCTTACTATTATATTAACGCCTCCATACATAAGACTATTACTAGGAGAATAGGTAAAATCTAACCCTTTATTAGTACCTATACTCTCTAGGCTACAAAATACCTTAGTATTAATCGCCTTCCTAGCTAACTTTATAGCCTTATTATTTAACGAGTATTTATCCTTTTATTAGGCTGTTACTATAGACAGCCGCTTACTAAGCTATCTAGCTCGCTATTAAAGCGCTAGTCCTCCGTACTAATAATAAATATACTTAGCTAGCTATTATAGCTACTAAATAATTAGAAGTAAATCGCTATTACTAGCCTCCCTATTAGAAGTTAATCTTATAATCTATATATAAAAGTATAACTATAGCCTATAATCCTATATATAGTACTAAGGAGTACTCTTATAAAGAATACTAGTACTATTAGCTAGTACTTCTCCTAAATATCTCTAGTATTATAGCTATCCGCTAGTCCTAGTACTAGCTACTTATATTATATCCTATAGTAATAATAATAATATAATTCAAGCTTTTAAATCATCCTCCTTATTAGCGAGTAGCTATCCTATATAACTATGAAATACCTATATCTAGTATACTTACTATAGTAGTATAGCTCTTATAGTATATTAAGTGTATTTTATTATATATCTATTTATTTCTTTAGATAGATAGATAGACTAAGTCCTATACTACGCCGTAAGAGGCCTAGCGCTATAGATCTATATATTTCTAAAGTTATTAGTAATCGACTGGAAATTACCTATTAAATCTAGTTATAATTATTCTAGATCCGCTAAGACCTCTATATAGAATAGTTAAAATATCGCCTAACGGCTACTATATACGTACTAAGGAGGATTATAAGTATATAGGTAATGACTCTAATTAACTAGGATAGGCATACTATTACTATTATATCGCTGTCGTATATAAATAGCGAGGACACTATTATTTTTCGATTTTAGTAGGTATATTATCATGGTACGACTCTAGTCACGTGACTAGTCTTAGCATGGATTACTTAGTACGTATATACCTTACCTGTAACTACGTAGATAGATATTATTATTATCATTATTTATCTATATAACGTATCTACGTCTTTGTTCCTAATACTAATATTACTTATATAACTTACAAGTTACCTTACTTACTCTATATAGCTTTAAAATTTATAGATATACCTATATAAAACCTATTTAATCTTGAAATACCTCTACCTTTATACTAGATTTAGATATTAAGACCTAAGTATCCTTGTATAATAGGAGAAATTTTAAAAATAGAAGTAAAAGTAATTAAAATTTCAAGATTTTAAGGCTAATTTATAGCTTTATATTAGATCTATATAAGTATTTATAAGGAAATAGCGGAGAATAGCGTAAATACATAAGTACTAAGTAGTAAAGTATTTAAAAAACGTGTATAAGAGGAGGGAAGGGAAGTAATAAGATATTCTAGCCCTAATTAGGGGGCTATTAGAGGTAGAGGTAAGAAAGTTAGAGAGGAGAGTATAAAAGATTATATATTAGGATTAAAGCTATAAGGGCCTTTACTTTACTTATAAGTATAATAATTATAATAATATTTAGATTATAAGATATATATATTATAAGAGCTATAACTTAATTAGCTAAGCTACTATATTAATAGTAATCCTTAAGACTATTAAGAATATATAACTTAAGGATTTAGATATATCTAAATAGAGGATTTTAATTATAAGTATTAGCTTAGTATAAGTATATATTAAGGAGCTATAATAGAAAGGGAGAGAATATAAAGGAGGGGACTAAGAATCCTAAAGGCCTAGGAGTACTAATAGCTAGGCTAGTATATTAATAAGATAAAGCTCCTTATAAGGCTTAGTATACGCCGCGGAATAGGGCGGGGCGGGTCGGGTAGATACCCTTGAAACTAGGCTTAGCGCTAAGGCGGGTAGCCCCTTTAAAGCGGGGCTAGTCTAGGTACCTACTCTAGGTAATAGCGGGTACCCGCCTACTTACTAATAAGGATAACCCTACCCCTAATACCCTTAAGATATCCCTAGGAAGTCCTTTAATAATTATCCTAATCTTTATCCTAACCCTTTTTCTAGTAAAGATAAAAGGGAAATATAGCTTCCTACTACTTAAATAGGATAGAATAAATATATTAAATTAATAGACATATTTTATAAGGATTTCTAAAAATAGTATTTTTAATTATTTTAATAATATTCTTTTAAATTAATTAAGTTTTTATTAATATTTATAAAGTAATTAATTAAAGATAGAATATACTACTAAATAGTTAATTATTATTAAATATAATAAAAATGATATGTTTAGAAATCTTTATTATATATTATTTTTAATTTATTTAAGCCTATTTAAGCTATATTTCCCTTTTATCCTTACTAGAAAAAGGATTAGGATAAAGATTAAGATAATTATTAAGGGACTTCCTAGGGGTATCCTAGAGGTATTAGGGGTAGATTTATCCCTATTAGTAAGTAGGCGGGTACCCGCATTTTTAATAGGGCGGGGCGGGGTAGGTATACTAAAAGGCGGGGCGGGTAGTAACCTCTAAAACTAGGCCTGAAACTAGGCCCGCCCCGCTTAGGGGCTAGTACCTAGAGCGGGTACTAGTACCTATTCCGTAGCGTATAAGGCTAGTAGAGTTAAGGAAACCCCTTTATAAGGAATATACTACCTACCCCCTTATAAGGCTTATATATATAGATATTAAGAATAGCTAAGGTTAAGAGAGTCTAATAAATATTAATAATACTAAAGGATAAGAAGAAGAGGGAGGTAGTAATAGGAGTAATAGGTAAGAGGCTAGTTATAATATTTTAAACCTCTAATTATAAATATATATTAAAGATTATAATAGTAAATAGAATAAAGAGTAGGAATATATTATTATAAGTTATCTTAATAGAGGTAAGAGAGGTATTAAAGAGGAAGTAATTATAAGTAAATATAATATACTACTTTATAATACTAATAAGAAAATTATTTAATATAATAGTATATAAGATATAAGTATCTAGCTTTAATATAGATAGTTAATAAATAATTAAAAAGAAGAATTAAATTAAGAATAAGGCTCTCTATCTAAATTTAGATATAATAGAGGAGAGATAGCTAATAAGTATATATATACTAAGAAAGGCCTACTCCTTATTTATAATAAATATTATATTACTAGTAATAGTAGACAAACTAATTAAGAAGGATATAATAGAGGTAGATAAGATAAAACTTATAAAGTAATATAAATAAAGGATTAAATTAATATAATACTTTAAATATTAATTATATAAGTATATATAATATAATTATCCTAATAATATATAATATACTAATTATAGTTAGGGCTATAATATAATAGAATATAAGGTAAAGGTTATAAGCGCCCCTTAAAGGTATATTATATATAAACAATAAGGCTACTTCTCTTAGTCTAATAAATACCTAGTAAGGGCTAGGGAGAGGTAATATACTAGATAATAGGTTATTAATAAGACCCTATTTTATAGGATTAAATAGGAGTATTTAATAGTAGTAATAAATGTTAAAGGATTAATAATTATAAGAATAAAGAAAAGGAGGAAGGATATAATTAATTAAATAATATATAATATACCTAGTAGTAAGGAGTAATTAAGATTTTAAAGACTTAAATATAAGCTAAGGAGAATACCTATCTTTAAGAGGCTCCTAGTAAAGGAATTAGGCTAAAAGATACTAGAAGTAATAATAAATAATAATAAGGAGTTATTAGATAGTATTAATAAGTTACTTATAAAAGTAGTAATAAGTAGTCTTACCTAACTAGTTTAAAAAGATAAGTAGGCTATCTTAGAAGAGATAGATATATAAGAGGAAAATATTAGTATCTTAGGCCTAGATATCTAGTATATTAACCTTAAAGATATTATAATATAATATTAAGGATAAAGTAGATATAATAATAATATTATAGTATTATAGTATTAGCTTAGCAATGACGGAGATAATAGCGGAGATAGAAGGCTCCCGTAGGCGTCCTTTAGCTATAGAGATCTCTATACTTCTCTAGTATTATCTAATATATATATGCATACTTAGTTAGATCTCTTACTACTATAATAATAATAGTAATACCTTATTAGATAACTAACCTCCTTAAGTATTATTAATTACTTATTAGAACTAATACTATCCTTATAGTATTAATACTAGTTATTTAGTCCTCTAGTCTAATAGCCTTCTACTATACTTATTATTTCTTTATTCTTTATAATATCTGTTTAGGCTATCTATAGAAGCCTTTATTAGCTTCCTATTAGCCTACTAGAAGTCCTTTACTATTATCTATTAATATTATTATTCCTTTTAATAGGGATTTATTAAGATTTTTAGTATTTTTATTAATGAATTCGGCTTATTTCTCTAAACTTTCCCTTACTACTCTTTCTATTTATCCTAGCTCCTCCTCCCCCTATAAGATAGGAGACTATCTAAATTACCTTTTAGCTAGATAACTTTATTAAGACTAGTTACGCTTATAATATAATTATTAATAAGATTAGTTATTTTATTATCTTATATATTATCTAAAAGAATCTTAGGCCGGCTTAATTATATTATTCTATTTCTTCTTTTATAAGAGAATAGTAATAATACTTAAGGTTGTTATTAATAGAACTAGTACCTCTACTAGTATTTAATAACTTAAGACTATTTTAGCTATAAGACTAGGCTATTAATAAATCTCTTATATAAGTAGTTAATTATTATTTTAAATAAGCTACTATACGCTCTTAATAGCTATTAGAGCTACCCTTTAAACTAACTAAGATAGACTTAATAAGGGCCTTATTATAGCCTTTTATAGTAGCTAAATTAGCGTTACTAATAGGACTACTACTAGAAAAAGATCTAGTATCTTCTATAGTATCTACTATACTTAAGCTAACTACCGGCGGTTATATTACTAAATAGACCTTAGTAGAGGAAGTAATCTATAACTAGCTAATTAGCTCCGAAGTAGATCCTTCTAGAAGTATAGCTATTTCTATTAATCTAGCTATATAAGTAATAATTAATACTACTATCACTTAATATATTTAGGAATATCTACCTCCGGTAGATCTATAAGGCTTAGAGGGTCTAGTAGGCCTAGTAGGTTAAGCTAGTAATAATTAAAGTAATAATTAAGGCTCTTAATAGAATCCGGCGGACTTAGGTTTCTTTAACCCTATATATAAGAATAAGTCTATTAGTATAAGAGTAGTAATTAAGTATATAAGTAAAGATACTTACTTTAAAGATATATATCTATTTATAGATTAAGCTAAATAAATATACTTACTAAAGGATCTTATATTAGTTAGGAGTAACCTCTAGCTAAGCCTTTAGGGGTAGGTCTTAGAATAGTATACTAGGGAGCTCTCTAAGATAGAATAATAAATTATAGCCTTTAAGGAAGGTATTAATAAGTAGTCTAAACTCCTATTAAAGAGGTTTTAATAGCTATCTAATATTACTATTAATACTATCAAGGATCTAAAGAACTATTATAAGCTTAGGAAGTTTAATACTAAAATACTATTGTTACGACCCTGTTATCTAGGGTCTAGGTAGATCTTATAAAGAGGAGTATTAAGGATAGAGGAGGTAGGCTTTATACTAAACTAGTCTAGTATAATTATATTATATTTAGTATCTAAGAGATAACTAAATTTATAATATAAGTTAAGTACGAAGCTTCTATCTAGGCGGGAAAGTATCGCTATTATATAAATATAAGAAATCCTATTAAGAGGTATAATTGATTTAATCGGCTATAAACGAATTTAATTATAATATTAATAGTTAGTTTAATCTATTTAAGATCTAACTAATTATTATCCTAATAGTTAATTACTAAAAGCTCTAACTATAATAAGAAGTATTATTATTTTAAGTAGTATAAGGTCTATAGGTATACTCGTAATATTAAGTCCCCTTTTAAGCTTTATTATCTATAATAGTTTTAATTATATTACGTAAGAAGTCTAAAAAGCTCCTATTAATATTTCGTTATTATAATTTTATTAATTTATTTAAATCCCCTATAGATTTAATACGCGTATATAAAAACTATAAGCGTACTAGTACTTTTAAGAAATATAAGGTAGGTAGTTTATTAGATTAATATATTAAATGCGCCTAGAAGAGCTATATCTATAATCTAGCTCCCTTTTCTCCTACCTAGTAGAGTCGTATATAAAAGGAGAGAGAGAGAAAGCTCTCTAAATAGAAAGAGGCCTAAGTACGTATAATACGCCTAGTTATAAAGTTAGAGTAGCTAGAAAGATAAGAATATAAAATAGTAGAAGGTAAACTTTAAAATATTAAAGATATTAAGGCTAATAAGTAATCTATTATTCCTAATTTTAATAACTTCCTTTTTAACATATCTTTTAAGTAAGTTAAAATCCCTCCGGATTTTAATTAGAGTAGTCTAGTTAATATTAGTAAAATTATTATAGGAGGTTTTAATAATTCTTAAGGTTCTTAACTAGCTCCTAGGTATTCTTAGAGTTATTATATCCTTTTTATTTAATTAAGTAATTTTAACCTTATTATATTAAGATCTTTTTAACTTTATACTCCGTTCCTTCTTTTATCTAGAAGTAAAAGGTATTTTATAATAGTATATCAAGATCTACTAGTTCTAATAAAGAGATATAGAATATTAGATATTTCTTCTTAATATTAGCTAGAAGCTATAACTTATAGTTAATAGGTCCCTTAAGTTATTTAATTAAAAATAGTCTAATTTTAATATAATCTAGTTTCTTACTTAGTCTTTTACTTTTTAAATTCTTTATAAAGAGGTAGACTTTATCCTCCTTCTTTAACTAAGGATATATTTTTTATTTCTTATTAATAACTTTTATTATTCTTTAATTAACCTTGCTAATTTACTCTTATATATCCTTATATAAAGCCTTTATATTAGATACTACTACTAAGGCTTTCTTAATATTTAGTTTAACCCTTAGATCTAGGAAGAGATTTATATATTATCCGTAGTTTATAAAGAATAGTAATAGCCTTATTATATTTAATCTTTTATTATTATATATTAATTATGCTATTAGAAGTAGTAATACCTAGTTATTTTATTTCTTATTAACGTAGTATCTTAGGTATACCTCTATTATTTAATTTATTTATTCTATTTATCTAGTTATCTCTAGATAGTACGCTATTAATATTTAAAGTTTAATTTTAATTAATGCGATAAGCGTCTTTTAATAGTTTAAAGTAAAGAGCTTATCTCTATCTAATATTATTAATTTAGGTATATTATAATTTTTAATAAGTCGGTCTAATAATAGGAATCTAAGCTAACTAGCATTATAAGTTTCTTTATATAGAATTATAATTATATACTTAGTAAGTTTATTTATAATAACTATTATTAAGTCGTATTTATTATTTATTATTAAGATAACTAATTTTAGTAGTTTAATAATAAAGTCTATCATAATATCTTTCTATAATATATCTAGAATTTCCGTAAACTAAATTTGTCCGTACTTAGTATATCTCGCAGACTTATTTTATTAATAATAGATATATTCTTTAATATACTATTTAACTAACGCTCGTAGCTTAGGCGTAGTATATATACGTTAAATAAATTCTATTATTTTAGATACTCCCGGATATCCTTATAAGAGATTATTATAGTAATCTCTAATTATTACTTTAATAGACTTAGGTAGTAAGTATAATTTCCCTTTATATTCTAATAATTCTTTATCTAGTTACTAACTTCTTAGCTATTTATTATAACTAGTCAAGTATAATAAGTAATACTCGGTAGGGGCGAATATATAAGCATGATTAGTATATCTTAGTACTAATTATAATCAGGTTAATCAGTGTTTAATTAGACTAATTAAGATCAGGTTAATTAATATTCAATTAGATTAATTAGGATTAGGTTAATTAGTATTTAATTATACTAATCATACTCTTAACATAGATTTCCTATATCTATATAGATGGCGATGTTTCCTAGTAGATAGGAGCTTCGTACTTAACTTATATTATAATTCTAGTAATCTCCTAAGTACTAAATATAATACCTTATACTAGACCTATTTAATATAAGCCTACTTATCCTACTTCCTTAATACTCCTCTTTATAAGAACTAATCATAGGTCTACCTTATCTATAGACGGAGTGAACTGTAACACTTTAAGTACCCTTAGAATGAGTACCTTAGAAAGTAGAAACCCCCCCCTAAGCGTCCAGAGTTCACGACGCCTAACCATAGATAGTAAGGATAGATCCAAGGTTACCAGACCTAACTTGTTCTACGGTGAAAGAGAGAAGCTTGAAGACTAGCTTATATAGCTTCAGCTCTACTTTGCCTTCAACGGATAGACCTTATTAATGGTATAGTAGCCGGCCTTTACTATTATATATATAAGAGGACGAGCTTAGAAGTAGGTTCATCCTTCGCTTAAGAAGTACCTTAAGGATAAAGATAATCCAGATAATTAGTATATCTAAAGCTAGATAGAAAGCTTTATATAATTTCATATAAAGATACGACGAGTCTTTAGTCCTTTAAACGAAAATAAGGTAGCTATATAAGTTATTTAGCATTTATTTTAGAAGAAGTCTACTATTAAGTATTCTACTTAGTTTTAATATTATATAATAAAGATAGACTAGGATGATAACGCACTAATAATGATATACTACCGCGGATTAAAGTTCAATATTAAAGAAGAATTCATGCGAACTAGAGTATAAATCGATGATCTTGATACGTTAATAATTAAGGCTATTAAGGTTAATAATAAGCTTTATAAGTTAGTAATAAAGAAACGATATAATAGTAGAACCTCTAGAATAGGATAATCAGGAATCTTTACTAATAATAGACTAGGAAGATGATAGTATTAATAACGCGACCTATATAAATCTATATTAATGGAACTAGACTTCACGTAGAAACAAGATAAGGGAAAATTCAGGGGGAAGAAGTAGCTTAAAAGGGGTAAGAAAGTAGTAACCTACTATAATTATAATAAACCAGGCCACTTCGCTAGAGACTACCGGTTAAAGAATATAGTACCGCGACTATAGTTAAATATATTAAGAAGAGTTCTATATAATAAACCTTCTAAGGATCTAGAGAACTACGACTCTAATATAATCTATAAGTGGATAGAGGTAGAGAAACTATTAAAGGAAGTTATAAAGGAAGAACGCTATTTTAAATGCGTACGAAAAGTATACTAATTCATCAAGAATCTAAAAGATTATAGAATATTATCCTAGGATATTAATATAAGAATTATAAGATATCTTATCCTAGTAGGATAAAAGGACTTAAAGCTTAAGGAAGTTTTAAAGGACCTAGTCATTAATATCTAGATAGAAGTAGATTAATTATAATAATAACTCTAAGACATTTAAGAAAAGAGGATGGAATAAGAATCTTTAGATAACGGCGAGGTTCTGGAGTATAATTTAGAACATGAACAAGAAAGTTAAGAGAGCTTAAAGGAAGAAATACTACGCTATAAACTTAATAAGCATGTTCTAAATAACTCTCTATCTTATACTACCACATCATAAGGATTAAATAAAGGAAAACACTTAGAGAAAACGTATTATAAAGAAAAGCTCTACGTTAAGGATTATTAATTTAATTTAGTATATCTAGAACACGGTATTATATATTAGATAGCCTACGCCGACGACTATTATAAGTACTACTCGCAAGTTCGATTAGAACTAGGAAGGTAGGTAGTAGGTACGTCTTATAAACGAATAATCTAGAAAGATTATACAAGCGATAGTTATAACTAGTACCTAGCTAGTAAACAACGTAACTTATAGTTTCTAGGATCTACCGCAGGATGATATAATAATATTAAGAACTAGCTAAAGTATAACCCGAACGCAGTGGAATACTACTTGCTAGAATTGTATACGTGTATACACGATAAATGCAAGAAGTATTAAGAAATCAAAACGATATACGATTTTCTCCTTAAACAGGGAAAAGAGTAATCTCTTATATCACGGGGAGACATAAGTAGATTAATATACTAATCCTAAAGTAATTCTTATATACTACTTAGTATAATATATATATGAATATACTAGTATTAATTAATAGTTAACGAATTATTACTATGATAGATTCTGGAGTAACTGGTAACTTTGCTTCTCGAGATTTAGTACGGTCGCTGGGCCTACTAACTCGAAGGAAGAAAGAATAGTATAACTTGCAGATAGCTAACGGGTTAATACTATTAATAGGAAGGATAGATAAGAAGATATACTCGCTACCTATAATAATTCAACGCTATTATAAGGAACTAACCTTTAATATAGTTAGGATAGCTACTTATTATATCATTTTAAGAATGCCTTAGTTAAAGAAGTATAACCTAGTAATAGACTAAAAGAAAGGAGTACTTATATTTATAAATACTAGAGACGTTACCAGTATATAGCCTATACGCCGATAGAGGATAACGATAGATAAGAAATAGAACTAAAGACCGGTTAAAGCCTATATTACTTCAGTTTTAAATAAGGACGACCTTACACGAGGGTCTAACTTAATATATACTAGTAAGGGTTAGTAGGGCAAACAAGCTAGAGTTAGTAAAGGAAAGGACGAACCTCCTAAAATCCCTTCAGAGTATAGAAAGTAAGTAGCTCTGTTTAAGGAAGAGTTAATAGTAAAGGCGTTACTTAAATACTAACCTTAAGATTATAAGATTAAACTTGAATCAGGGAAGGCCCTAATATTTGAACTAATCTATATACTTTTAGAGAATGAACTCGGTATACTTCAGGAGTATATTAACAAGAACCTTAAAAAGGGATTTATTTCAGAATCTAAATTACTAGTAGGATATCTAATCCTCTTTACGCCGAAGAAGGATAGGAAACTTAGGTTATATATTAATTACTAGAAGTTAAATGATATTACTATCAAGAACTAATATCCTTTACCAAACATTAGCGAGCTATAGGATAGACTCTCTAGGACAAAGATATTTATAAAGCTTAACTTATAAGGAGCTTATAACTTGATTCAGATAAAGGAGGATAAAGAATAGAAGACTATATTCAGGACTTACTATAGATATTATGAATACCTAGTTATACTATTCAGACTTATTAACGTACTAGTAACCTATTAAGTACTTGTTAATAATATGATTTAAGCTTAGCTAGATCGATTAGTAATAGCTTACCTCGACGACATATTAATTTATTCTGAGAACAAGGAAGAGCATGTCACGTATATATAGGACATTCTCTTATGCCTATCGCAGGCGGGACTTCTCCTTAAACCAGAGAAGTACGAATTTCATAAGGAATTAGTAGAATTCCTAGGATTTATAATAAGTACTATAGGTATTTAAATAAGCTCTGAAAAGATTCAGGTAATATCGGAATGGCCTATACTATATAATATTAAGTTAGTATAAAGTTTCTTAGGATTTACTAACTTTAATCGACGGTTTATTAAAGGATACTTAAAGAAGGTACTCCTACTTATAGATATTATAAAGAAGGAAACTGGATTTTAATAGGGATTAGCTTAAAAGTAATCATTTAAAACGCTTAAATAAGCCTGTATAGATCTACTAGTACTCTGTACCTTTCAGGCCGGCGAGCTGGTACGTATTAAAATAGATACCTTAGATCTTGTAATTAATACTTATTTATATTAATAATAAGATAATAAGTAGTACCTTATAACCTACTACTTACGTAAGATATTAGGAGCTGAATAGAACTATAATATCTATGATAAGGAATTACTTATAGTAGTATATATACTTCAGAATTAGAGGGTATATATTAAGAGTTATTTAGAACTTACTATCTTTATAGATTATAAGAACCTCCTTAACTTTATAATAATGAAGGAGTTAAATTAAAGATAAGTCTATTAAGTAGAATTATTAGGATAATATAAGTTCAAGATACTATATACCCCTAGAAAAGATAATAGCCGAGTAGACGCCTTAAGTAAACGAGCTAATTATATAGAATCCAAAGATATTATAGAAAAGCTAATTCTTAAATAAGAAAAGGATGGATCGCTAGTACTAATACAGAGTTTAGCAGCTACTATACGAGTTATAGTCCAGGATATATTTATAATCCTAAGGGAAAGTTATGTTAATAATAGTCTAGCTATAATACTACAGAATTAATAACTAGGATAAGAACTACTCTAATATAGGGGAAAGGTTTACTTGCCTAAGAGATATATTAAAGAAGTAATTCAAGATTACTACGATAATCCGTTAATAGGATATCCAGGAGTATCTAAGATAATAGAACTCCTCTAACGAATATATACGGTACTATAACTACGTGCGCACGTTAAGAAATATATTAAAGAATGTATTTATTATTAGTAGAATAAGTCTACACGTTACGCTAAATATAAGCAAATATAATTTATACCTGTTTTAGATACATTATAGAAAGATGTTATAATAGACTTTATTATTAAACTACTAAAATCAAGAGATCTAGTTATGAAGGATGTCTTTAACTTGATTATAATAATTATTAACAAGTTAATAAAGTACGCTATCATGATTCCTTATAAGGAAACCTATAAAGTAGATTAGCTAGGATATATACTTATTAATAAGCTGATAAAGGATTATAGTATACCTGAATCTATTATATTAGATAGAGACAGACTCTTCACGTCTTATTACTAGAAGACTCTGATCGCTATAATTAGAATCAAGCTGCGAATATCAACTACCTACTACCTAGAGACAGATGATTAGACAGAACGTATGAACTAAATAATAGAAGTATACCTAAGATACTACGTTAGTTATAAATAAAATAACTAGGTCTTACTACTTCTTATAACATAATTAGCACTTAACGATAAAAGCTTAGAAATAACTAGACTATCTTCATTCTTTATAAATTATGGAAGACACGCTAACTTATTCCTAGAACCAAGGGAGAGTTCTAGGGTAGAGAAAGCGACGGTGTTAGTATTCAAGATGAAAAGACTACACAGCGATATATAGTAAACTATAAATAAGGTTAATATAAAGACTTAACAATAAGTTAATAAGAAAAGAAAAATGGATCCTTAGCTAAAGAAGGGGGATAAGATATACCTTTATATAAAAAACTTGAAGAGTAAGAAACTAAGCAAGAAACTAGACTATATTAAAGTTAGACCATTTTTAATTAAATAGCCTAAGGGACCTATTAACTATAAATTATAATTACTATCTAACGCTAAGGTATACCTAGTATTCTATATCTCTTTACTAGAACTAGCCGACTCTAAAACGCTACTTCAGGAAAGCTAGGAGTTCAAGGCTAAGACTAAGGAATATAAAGTTAAAAGGATCCTAGAATAATAGGGTTAAGAATACTTAGTTAAGTAGAAAGGATTTAAGGATTTAGAAAGTACCTAGGAACTAAGATAGTATCTTAGGAACTACCCGTTACTCTTATAATAGTTTCACCGGAGGAGATACCTAACGCGTCCTAAATTATAAGAGTAGGAAGCTTAAGTTACTTTAAGGTAATATTAAAAAGGAAATTATTAAAGGATAAAGAGGCTACTACCTCTTTATCCTTCTTAGGGTCTTTAATATTCTCTAACTCTCCTTCTACTATTAGACGCTCCTTTTCTTCTAGTATTTTCACTTCCCGCTATAGCCGAGTGAACTAAGCAAGAGCCTTATTACTTTACTAGAGTTTCTCTTCGCGCTAACGGCGAAGACGAGCCTATCGCGCAGGTGAAAAGGGGGCTAGGTTACATAAGTAACCCTTTATAGTATATGCTATACACCTTTCGGAGTTAATACCTATCTTATACTTATTTAGGATCCCCGTATTCTTGTAGTTATAATAGGGACGTATGACCGGAGAGCCTAGGCAGAGCGATTTAATAAGAAGTCGGTGACAGGCTATTAATAATGAATTAATAGACTTATAAGGAGGTATTAATAGTTATATATACGAAAGAATAATGGAATCTTCGGGATAAAGAAATTAGGAGGGGGACCTAATATTATAACTAGCTAAGTATAATAAGTAATACTTGGTAGGGGCGAATATATAGGTATAATTAGTATATCTTAGTATTAATCATAATCAGGTTAATTAATATTTAATTAAACTGATTAGGATTAGGTTAATTAATATTTAATTAGACTAATTAGGATTAGGTTAATTAGTGTTTGATTATACTAATTATACTCTTAGTATAGATTTCCTATATCTATATAGATAGTAATATTTCCTAGTAGATAGGAGCTTCATACTTAACTTATATTATAATTCTAGTAATCTCCTAAGTACTAAATATAATACCTTATACTAGACCTATTTAATATAAGCCTACTTGCCCTGCTTCCTTAACACTCCTCTTCACGAGAACTAATCATAGGTCTATCCTATTCACGGACGGAGTGAACCGTAATACTATTCTATTAAGGGATCGTTAACGTACCCTTTCCTAAGGATTAGGGATGCGTCCGTAGAAATACGTATAATTATTATTAGATTTTAGGTTAATATAAGCGATCTATTACTTTCTTATTTTAAAATAGGTTATTTATTAATATCTTTAGTTTCTATATAATTAGATTATCTACTTAAAGCGTCTACTTATCTATTATCTTTTCCTAGGATATATTAAATCTTAAATTTATATTATTTAAATAACTTAGCCTATCTAACCTATTATTAATTTAACTCCTTTATTATAATACAGTTAATTAGGTTTTTATAATCTATAAAGATAGTAAGTTTAAAATAACTTTTAATATATACTCTCTAATATTATAAGGCGTAAATGATAGCTAGAAGGTCTTTATTATAAATATTATAATTCTATTCTACTACTAATATCTTATATAAGTAGTATATTATTAGATACTATTTACCTTCTTTCTACTAATATAAATAAGCTCTAAGTATAAGATTTAAGGTATTTATTTTAATATATATTAATATACCGCTATAAAAGGTATAAAGTATTAATAGATTTATATAAACTTATTTTAATTCTATGAATACTTTCTTTTAATTAGTATCCTATTAAAATCCTATATCTTTCTTAGTAATTTCTATTAATAGTAAGGCCTTCTTAAAGTACTCTTTAATAAACCGTCTATTAAAATTAGTGAATCCTAAGAATCCTTAAACTAATTTAATATTATATAATACAAGCTATTCTTATATAACCTTAATTTTATTAGGGCTTATATAAACGCCTTTAATAGTTACTATAAACCTTAAGAACTCTATTAAGGTCTTATAAAACTTATACTTTTCTAGTTTTAAAAGAAGGCCGGCTTATAATAGGTATATAAGAACGTCTTATATATAGCTAATATATTCTTTCTTATTACTAGAGTAGATTAATATATTATTAAGGTACGTGATTATTATATAATTTAAATATATTCTTATAATATTATTAATAAGTACTTAGTAGGTTACTAGTATATTAATAAGTCTAAATAGTATAATTAGGTACTTATAATATCTATATTAAGTCTTAAATACTATTTTCTACTCTTTACCTTCTTTTATTTAAATTAAGTTATACGCCCCTTAAAGATCTAATTTCATAAAGATCTTTATCCTAGCGAGTTAATCCTATAACTTATTAATATTTAATAATAAGTAATAATTCTTAATTATAATATCGTTTAGCTTTTAATAGTTAATATATAGCTGTAATAATCTATCTTTTTTCTTTATAAAAAGGATTGAAGAACCTATTAGTAATTTAGATTCTTATATAAATCCCTTTTTAAGGTTTTTATTAAGGTACCTACGTAGTACTATAAACTCCTTTATAAATAATATATAAATAGGTCTAAATATTAATATCTTTCCTAATTTAATTCTAATCTTATAATCTTAAGGTTAATATTTAGGTAAATCTTTTACTATTATCTCTTTTATAAAGAGGCGCTTCTATACTTTATATTCTCGTAAGATATTAGAAGGTTTATTAACTCCTTTAAAAACTCTAATTTATTAGCCTTACTAACCTTTATTAATACCTATTAAATTAGATCCTTTTACTATAAAGTTATCCTTATTTAAAAATAAGGTGACGTATATCTTAATTAATCTTTAATTTATTTTCTTATCTATTATTATCCGCTATTAATATATAGGATAGATATTAGTAATATTATTAATTCGCTTAAATTTAAGTTCTCTTATCTTCTAGTTAATTACTAGGTTATATTTCTTTAATTAAGGTATTCTTAAAATAATATAATAAGTAGCTATCCTAACTATATTTAAGGAGATTTCCTTATAGTAGCGTTAAATTATAAAAGGTAGTAAGGTAGTTTCCTTATTTATATTTCTTATTAATAGTTTTAACCCGTCGGCTATTTATAAGCTATAAGGGACTTTCTTCCTTTAAGTTAATAAGCCCGCTAATTATATTAAGGTTTAAGAGATAAAGTTTCCTATTACTTTAAAATCTATTATAGTAATAATTCTCGTCTTATTAATTTATACCGGTACGTTTATATATATTTAATATTCCGTCGCGTATAAGTATTATATTTAGGGGGTTAAGATATTAATCTCCTTATACTTCTTTATAATATAAGGGATTACTCTTTTCCTAAATTAGTAAGAAACTAGGTAATCTTCTTCTATTATATATACTTCTAGTATTTATTATATAAGTATATATATTATTTAATTAAGTAATACTCGTCTATATCCTTATTATATTTAAGATACGTTTAAAGGTATTTATAATATACTTAATCTTAGCCTAGGAACTTCTAATTTTATTATTTTATTATTAGATATTACTCGTATCCTAGTTTATAATAATTTATTTAAGTATAATTATAATAAGAAGGTAAGTATATTATCCTTCCTAAACCTATTTATATTAAGTAGTAAAACTTATAATACTAATTTATATAAGCTATTTAATATATTACTCTATAATTTAGGTATAAGGAATTATTCCTAAATTCCTTAATTAAAAGTTTATTTAAAACTTTTTCTTAATAAGATTTTAATTATTTCTTAGAGTTATCTATCTATTAATTTATTAACGCGGAGGTATAAGGTTTAGAGTTATTTATTTTAAAGCGCGGTACTTCTTCTTCTTTTAATAATTCGCTAATACTTAAGTAGTCCTAGTTTAAGTCTCTTTTAATTCCCTATCCTTAATTAGGCTTTTCCTTCTAATCTTTATTATTATTATTAAAGTCTAGTTCCTTTAGCTAATCTTAAATTTCCTTAAGTTATATTTTAATATACGTAATATTTCTTTCTTTTTTAACGACCTCTTTTCTTAATTCTTTATATTATTATTAGAGTTCTCTAATATTTACCTTTAATGTATTAAATATTATAAGTAAGTTATATATAATTACGTTTAGCTCTTCATTATTATATTCTACTTTAGGCGGATCTTTTAAAGGTTTATTCTTCTTAATTAATACTCTTTATAATATATTTAATTAAGGTCGTTTTATTATATTTTTTAACTTATAATCCTTAGTAATATAGCCCAGCTTATTATAGCTATAATAAAGTATTACTTTCTTACCCCCTTAATATTACTTCTTCCCCTTAAACTTACCTTTCTTTTATATAAAATTAAGCTCTATAGGTATTAATTTATAAAGATTTCTTAGGGCTTTTAATTTATTCTAGTAGCCTTTTATAAAGAATCCTAATTATCTTAATCTTATAATTCCGCTATTATAGCGTTTCTCTATTACTTATTTATAGAGCTTATTATCAGTTTTAATTATAATTAATATAAGATTTTCTAAGTTATTAATTTATACTCTAGTACGTATTAATTTATCTTTAATATTATCTTTTAATCCTTATTAATATATTATTATAAGCGCGTTATTATCTTAATCTATCCTAATAAAATACTATTAAAACTGCGCGGAGTATTCTACTACTAACTTTCTCTAATTTAGATATTAAATAATATAAGTCGCTATAGTATTTTTATTAAAAAGTCTAAATACTCTACGAATTTTAATATAAAAGTATTTAAAGCTTTTTATCTACTACTTAAGTTCTTTATTTTCTAAGTTATTAAGATCTTCTAGGTATTTATTAATAAAAGGTACGGCCTACTTCTAAGCTTATCCTCTTATATAGGTTATAATAAATATCGGTTGTTATTTATTCTAAATTACCTTTTTATTAAATCTAAAATATAGTTATATCTATATAAGTTAATCCTTAAGCTTATCTTTATCTTTATAATATAGATTAGGCTTAGCAACTTTAATATTATTATTATTAAGCGGAGGGTAATATATCCCTTATTTACTTAGGGTAGGGTTCCGTCTTAAGGTACTTATCTTAAGGGTACTTAAAGTGTTACGGCCCTATTATCTAAGATCTAAGTAGATCTTATAAAAAGGAGTATTAAGGATAAAGGAGGTAGGCTTTATATTAAACTAGTCTAATATAATTATATTATATTTAGTATCTAGGAGATAACTAAATTTATAATATAAGTTAAGTATAAAGCTCCTATCTAGGCGGGAAAGCATCGCTATTATATAGATATAGGAAATCCTACTAAGAGGTATAATCGGTTTAATCGGCTATAAACGAATCTAATTATAATATTAATAGTTAGTCTAATCTATTTAAGATCTAACTAATTATTATTATAATAGTTAGTTACTAAGAGCTCTAACTATAATAAGAAGTACTACTATTCCAAGTAATATAAGGTTTACAGGTGTACTCGCAACAACTATATTTCATTAAAGACTTAGGTCTAAAGGATATTAAGGTCTAACTTAATATTATTTATAATATAATTAACTTAGAACTCTATTAGGATATCTACTAATTAAATAACTAAACATTTATAAATAACTTTATATTAGATCTTAATAATATAAAGTATAAATAGTAGGCTTATACTAGCTAGTATAAGGCCTCTACTAGTAGGTAGGTATAATATCCTACGAACGAAAATAGGTCTAATAAATAGTATAATTAGTATAGTTTTTCTAATCAAGTAGGCTACTAGCTATATTAGTAGGGGTACTAGTTATATAGTAATACCTATAATAATACTCGCCCCCCTTCTTCTTCTTATTAAGGTAACTAGGCTTACTAATTAAGGTAGTAGTAGCCTTTATACCTAAATTAATAAAATTAATAAAACGCTCCTTAAGTCTTACCTCCTACTTAAAGATTATAGATTACTGTAGGCCTAGTAAATAGATTAGATTCTAGGTAGTAACCTTACCTAATATAGCTTATTAGGTAAGGTTAAGGTAATTATTAGCTAGCTACTTAGCCTTAGGATAATTAATAACCTTAATTCTTATAATATACCTACTAGGTATCTATAAAGGATACTACGGAAGACTTCCTCTTAGAGGATAATCTATTATAATAGTAGTACTATTAGTAATATAATAGACGTCACGACTTTAAGGGTCCTTACTAAGATGACGCCTTATAAGATTATTATAGTTAGTCTTACTATAGCGTTAAAGATACTTTATTTAATAGTAATAAGGACCTTAATAAGTAGTAGGGAATACCTAATATTAACTTTATAGCTTAATCTAATAAAGAAAATTACCCTTATTCCAGCTATTATAAAACCTTCTTATCTAGGAATAAGCTATTTACTTATCTATAATAATAATACTAGGTAAAGGGAAAGGTATTATTAAAGGCCTTACTAAAGGCGTCCGTAAGTATTATTATATTAATAGATACTTCTATATTACTTACTAAAGTAGTTCTACTATTAGTAGAGTTTATTATCTTACTAGACCCTATTAAGCTACCTAGGTATAGGTTCCGTAGCTAGAAGTATACTACTATAGCTATTATATAGGACGACTATTCTAAGGTAACTAATATATATTTAGATACTAGATATTTAGTTACCCTAATTAATACTATCTACCTAAAGAAAGTTCTTCTAGAAGCTAAAATTAGGAAGATATCCTTACTAATAATAGTCTATAGTATTAATAATAAAATTATAAGAATAGATAAGTACGCTATAATTAAGATATTTATTACTATAACTATTAATAGGAAGCCTATAATAGTAGCTATTACTATAGAAGTCTACCTTATAAATAACCTAAAGGCTAACCTACTTATTAATAATAATACTATTAAATCCTAAGGAATAGTTCTTAACTTTAAGAATAAGATTATAACTCTTAGTTCCTATTAAAACCTTTGAATTATAGTCTAAGTATATACCTAGGCTTTGCTATATACTAAATAGATAGTTAAGACTAAGTTATTTATTATTATACCCCCTTATACTACTCTATAAGTATTAATAGTATATAATAGGGTAGTTCTATTTAATAGGGACTACCTCTTTAAGCTAGAATATACCTAAGACTTTAATCTTAAAGGAGGTATTTTTACTTATATTATTAACTCTTTAATCTTATTTATATAGGTATATAATACGTCGTTAGTACCTATATATCTATTATATAAGGTACGTCTTAGCTCTATTATTAAATATAATTAGGATAGGGCTTACCTAGTTATACTAGCCTATACTCCTCTAGTAGCTAGGAATACTAGTTCCTAGAAGACTAGGCTTATAAAAGGTTTTATAACTATAGTAGTAATATACTTAGATATTATAAAGCCTATAATAATACCTACTTCCCTTATCCTAATAAGGCCTTTAATTACTACTATTAATCCTACTCTAGAGTATATACTTCCTAATAGTATTATAATCTATAGTAGTCCTAATATAGTATCCTAATTTATTATTATAGCTACTAAATTCCCTAAGATATAGACTAACTAGGGGCTTATAATAGATATTCCTAAGGATAAGTAGATACCTATACCCTTAAAGCCTAATATAGTCTCTAAGCCTACTTAAGTATATCTAGTTAATTAAAAAGATAAGGAGTTAATAGATAAGACTTTTAATAAGCTTTATAACTAGGGAAAGATAGTATAGGTAGATTAGCCTACGCTATATAATTATCTAGTATTTATAGTCTAAAGGAATTTAGTAAATAGAGAATATAAGGGCTATATAGTAGTAAATATTTAGGGACTTAATAAGATTATTTAATTAGATAGCTATCCTTTACCTTTATAGTCTAAGCTAATATTAGCTATTATTAGCTATCTATATATATCTACTATAAATAATACTAGTTAGTTCTATTAATTTAATATCTAGAAGTATAACTACTATAAGCTTATTATTATCTTATACTAAGGATAGGAATAATATAATATTACTCTTATAAGCTATAAAGGATTACTATCTTATATTTAGTATTAAATAGATAAATTACTAAGGCCCTTTAAGGATTTTACTAAGGCCTATATAGATAATATAATTACTTATTCTAAGACCTTATTAAAGTATCTTATCTACTTGTAAAAGCTATTTAATCTCTATTAAGACTATTAAATTAGTATAAATCCTAAGAAGATATTCTTAGGCTACCCCTTTATAACTCTACTAGGGTAGTAAGTTAATTCCTCAGGGTTATCTATATTTAAAGAGAAACGTCCTTATCATAACGTCTTTATTAGGGTACACGGTGATATTAAATTATATCGTAGCCAATTAGACATCTTCCTATTCATTAGCTATTACTATAGCGACTCTATATTATAGCTAGGGGTAATATAGGAAAATAGCTATTACCTAGATTTCAGTACCTTAGTATTATATTAGCCTAGCGATTTTAGATTAATTAACCGGTTATTTAAGTTTAGTACTAACTAGCTACGCTAGGCCGTATTAGGTAAGGTGGCTTGTCTGAATTCTAGCTAGGGATATACTAGTAGTAATAAGATGTTATTAGGCGTGTTATAAGTAATATCTCTAAGGTTAACACTATTAGAATGGTCTTAGGGGCTATATTCAGGTACTTACATAAGTAGGAATACTTAGTAGGTAGTAGTACTAGAGTCTCTAGGGATATTACTAGTAGGAGTTACAAGAATACTAAAAGCTAATTAGCTAGATTAATAATAAGGTAAATTATAAGTAGCCTAATTATTTAAGGAGTTATAAAGATAGTGAATAGTTAATTTAAAGTACTTAATAAAGAGGTCTAATAGTATTGTTTTAGCTAGCGGAATTAGTAATAACGATATATTATAGGAAGGCCTAATCTTTTAGATATTACTACTAAATATTATAAGAAGGTATACTTTATAAGGTATATATACTAAATAGCTAATATGAAGTATATAAATATAGATAATAATAAATAGATATAGGAGTAAATAGTCTATATATTAGATAGTTACGGAGTTACGTAATATACTAAGACGCTACTAAGATATATAGAGAAAGTATATAAGAAACTCTAATAATGAAGTAAAATAGGATATATAAATATACTTTCATATTAATAATAGACTTTAAATAGATAGTTAAGATAGAAATATCTTAAAGCTTTAGCTTTATACCTAAGAGGATAAAGACTATTTAATATACCTCTAATTATATAATATATATAACTTAAGCCTATTACTAGTAATAAATAAAAACCTATTAAGCCTCTTAATAATAGGAGAAGAGATTAACTACCTTAAGGTATATATTATAATAAGGGATTTTAACCTTTATTATTCTAATTAAAATAACCTAGGATATTTCTTATACTACCTTAAAGTAGATTAGCTAGTAGGAATTGTATTTAATAATAAAATAAACTTAGTCCTATTAGATAAAATAATTACTTAAAGGATAAGAGGATTTAAGAATATAATTAACTTAATCTTTATTATACTTAAGCTTTTTAATATAATATAAGTCTATTAAGTATACCTTAAATTATAATTTAACTTTAATTATCTCCTTATATATAGAGCTTAACTTAAGAATAGAAGAATAGTAATATATACTTAAGAGTTTATAAAAAATAGTAGACTTAAGAGAAATTAAGAAGAAGGCTTGAATACTAAGTTAAAAGCTAGGTCTTAAGTTATTAAAGGTTATAAATCAAATAAAAAATTACCTTTTATACCTTTAATAAGACTTAAAGGGGATAATAGAAGAGATAATCCCTTAAGTAAAATTAAGGAATAAAGGAAGAACCTTTTAAAACTTGAAATACTAGCTTATTATAAAGAAAGTTATAAGAAGTATAAAGTATTTTAATAGAGTAGAGATATTATTATAAAGGGAGCTAAAAATATAATTATTAAGGAAAGGGATTAGGTATTATAAATAAAATTGATAATTAATTTTATAAGGAAAGTTTATAATATTATTAAAGTATAAAAGGATATATAAGGCCTTATTAAATAAGTAAAGAGTAATAGCTTATTATTATAACCCCTCTTTAAATTACCCCCTTAAGAAAAGGTAATAGGGGTAGGATAGTTAAAACCTTTAAAAAAAGGTAGAGGTTTTAAGGATAATATTTTTCCTACCCCCTTTATAAATTAACCTAGGTAATATTAATAATATAAAGTATCTACTATTTAAGGATATTAGTCGTAAGATAATATATAAGAAGGTTTAATAAATTATTTATAACCTAAAATAGGATAAAGCCTCAAGAATTAATAGGATCTTAAATTAATTCTTTAAATTATTAGTAGATAGGCTCTTTAAAGAGCTTACCTACCTATTTAATATATACTTCTCCCTTAAATATTACTTAAGGGAGTTTAAGAAAGCTAATATAATTATATTAAAGAAATTAAAGAAGGAGGATTATTTAGTATTTAAAATATGCTACTTAATAGTACTATTAAGTATCCTTAAGAAGGCCTTAAAATTATAAATATAAAGTAGCTTAATAATTATATTAAGAGTTAAAGCCTCCTCCCCTAAGAGTAGATAAAGATATAAAGGAAGAGGTTAATTAAAATAGTATTAAAGACTATTATAAATATATTATATAAGATATAAAATTATAATAGGATTAATATAATTAACCTTCTTTTATTTAATATTATAAGGGCTTTTAATAATATCTTTTATTAGAGACTTATTTATAACCTTAAGGGAAAGGGGATTCCCTATTATATTATATATTAAATAAAGAGGTCTTTAAAGAAGAGGTCTTTATCTATTAATATTAAAAGGATAATAAGTAGAATAGAGTTAATAGGGATAAGGATTTTCTAAGGATTATTAATCTCCCCTATCTTCTTCCTATTCTTTAATATACTATTTATTAAGGAGTATATAATAGTTAAATTATAACTATAAGTTAGAGGATTTATAAATAATATCTATTTATTAATATAAGGAAATTATAAGACTTTAATATTAATATATAAGATTTACTTTAAATAAGCTTTAATATATAAATTAAGCTTTACCCCTTAGAGGTATAAACTAATTTATCTTACTTATTATTCCTATTACTTTAATATTAGTATAATAGTTAACTTAAGATATATAATAATAAAATTATAAGTAGAGATCTAAGTCTTAAGATTATATATTAATAATAAATTATAATAGAGCTTATATTTAAGGAGGATATTAATAAAATTTATTTTATAAAGCCTTATCCTTTTTATAATATTAATATTAATATAAGAAGTTATCCTTAATAAAGCTAAGAGGATATATAATAAAATAATAAGGTTAATAATAATTTATATATCTATTATATAATATATATTATAAGGCTTAAGGGAAATAAAGAAGGTATATATAAAGAAGCTTAAAATTATTTAAAATAGCTATTTAAGATATATATTAGGGGTATATAAAGCTACCCTAATATAAGTGTTAAAGGTAGAGATAGGGATAGCCCTTATATAATTAATATTAGACTACTTAATTACCTATTAGTATATATTAAAAGGGATTTACTTAGTAATAATAGTAGGGAATAGATATATCTAGAGGAAGCTAAGGGCTAGGAGAGAAAGGAGGAGAAAGGTAATAAAGTCCCTTATAAAAGAAAAAGATAAGTAGGCTTTATATTCTTTATACTTAGATAATTAGAGTATAATTATAATTAAGGAGGTAACTTAATATCCTTAAAGAATTAAGAAGATAGTATAATATTAATAGAAATCCTATTAAAATATAATATAAAAAGAATATTAAGTAGGATTAAAAGTTAGGGATTATCCTCTTACTTAACTTAAGGGCTTATAAACTAATAAAAGGACCCTTTATAAAGGTTTATTAAAAGGTTAAGAGCTCTACCCTTATATAAATAAAAATAAGGAAGATAGAACTAACTACCTTTTTATATTAATATAAAGTCCCTAGCTTTATATTTATAAGTTATAGAAATATAACTAATATAAGTAGAATATAAAATATATCCTTATTAACTATTTTAAGTTTTATAATTACTATTAGGAGCTAGTAAGTACCTTAAGTATAATAAATACTTATAAGATACTTATAAATATAAAGGGGATAAAGTAAGTAATAAAATAAATAATTTAAATTAGGATATTAAGCTAGTTTTTACTTATAATAATATAATTATATTAAGATTAAGCTAAGGTATAAGTCTTTACTACTAAGATAATATTATTATTATAATATATAATCTAGGCCTAGGGAGCTAAGATAATAGCGTAATAAATATAAGTACTTAGTATAAAGAGGTAAATATAATATAAAGAGAAATAAACTAGTAGTTTAAAAGAGATTAGAATAGTAAAGGTTTTTACCTAGGCTTATATAAGGTATAGGTATATAATTTCTTATATAAGTTAGCTATTATAGTAGTAATTATAATATACTTATAAGCCCTTATAATTATCTTTTAATAGTTTAGATAAACGCGCGTATAACTTATCTAATAATTAGATCTATATATTTAGATATTTAAATAAAAGTTCTACTAGTAATATATTATAATTAGTCTAATTAAATATCTAAGTATTTAGAAAGTTATAATACTTATTAATTTAATAAAGGAATTAAAAGCTAGATAGTTAAGTTTTTAGATAATTAGATACCTTACTATACTTACTAAATCTAGAAATCCCTAAATTATTCAACTAGAGTAATTATTATATACTACTACTAGAATTTTCAGCTTACTAGATTAATATATAAGTTTAATAGAAGGTTATACTTAAGGTTCTAAAAGCTATAAGGTTCTAATTACTTTTTTCTATTTAAGAAGTAAATTATATTACTTTTAATCTTTATATAAGAGTTAATTTATTCTATCTTATCTAATCTTATATAATTAATACCTTAATACTTATTAATTTAGGTCTTTAAGTAGATATTCTTATATAGCGTATTTAGGACTATTAAGATTCCTTAGCGGTAAATATTAAAATCCTCCCCCCTATTTTATAAGTAAATATATACTATAATTAGGAAGTCTAATAGTATTAGTAAAGTAAAGGTAGTATAAGACTAAGAATATATCTATAATATATAGAATATATATATAGCTTTAAATCTTAACTGTTAAGTATATTATAAGCTAATATTATTAGAGTTACTAAATATTATATATATTTACATGTAAAATAGTAGGAGAAACTTAAATGTTTAGCGCTAAGGAATACTAATAGTCTTGAATATACTAAGTAAGTACTAGTTATAAGAGGTTAAGATAATTATATTAGTATTTTAGTAAAAGAGCTAGATTAGGTTAAGTTATCTAATTACCTTAGGATAAATCTAGGTAGTAATAGGTTAATAAGCGTAGGTAGTAGTATTTAAGGAGTATAGGTAATAATATACTACTAATAAAGGTAATTAAAGCTAGGCTTATTTAGGCTCTAGTATACTACGCCTTTATACTACCTTATAAAGCTTATCTTAGCTTAGGTATAACTTACCTTAAAGTAGTTACTACTTACCTTTAAGGCTAGAATTAGAAGGGATAGAGATATTTCATAATTATATTTATAATAGTAGACTAGCCTATTAAAATATCCTTGCCTACTAAGTTACTTAATTTATCTACTACTTATTCTAACTTACCTTTACTTAATTTACTACTTAGATACTACTCTTTTTTATATTTTTATATTTTCATATTATTATATATATAGTTTTTAATATATTTTATTAACTTAATTTTTGTCACGGTACGACTCCAGTCACGTGACGAGTCTTGGCATGGATTACTTAGCACGTATATACATTACCCGTAACTACGTATATAGATACATTATTATCATTATTATTTATCTATATAACGTATCCACGTCATTATTCCTAACAATTTTATTAAGTTTAAATAATTAAATATAGTAGAATAATGAAAATCTTTTTATAATATAAAACTAAATATAGTATTAATATTAAACTTTTCTTTTTAATAATATTATATAAAATATTATTTATTATTTCTATTATATTTAATTTATCTATCTTAATTATTTTATTTTATTATTAATTTTATAATTTATATTTAAGTATTATTTTTAACTTAAATTAAAACTATATTATTAAATATTTATATAATATTAGAAAAATATTTTTAAAGATTTCTTTTATTAAATTTATAAGATAAGCTTTAATAATAAGAATACTATAATTTAAAAATATTTTAAACTTTATATTAAAAAATATAATATTAAAAAATAAAAAACTTAATTTTCAAAATAATTAAGTATAAAAATTATCTTATTTAAATAATTAAATAGAATAAATAAATAGAATAAATAAATTCTATTTATATAATTTATTATTAATTAAGTTATATTTAGACTATAGTTTATATTCTTTCTATTTATATCTTATATTATTATAAGGATAATCGTTATATATAAGTAGCCTTGAGAACCCTAGATCGACTATTCAGACTACCGCCTAGGCTACCTAGGCTGAGCGAATATTTTCGACCGGATACAGGAAATTACGGACGTGGAATAAACTCCAATTCGACGATGGTTACACTGATAGAATCTGAAGTTATGATATTACAAAGAAAATAGCTAAGAGACGTTCGTTTCAGAGACTGTTCATTTCAAGTAATCTGAAAGTAGAAAATACCGCAGTGCATACGGAATGTGAAACGTTCTGCAAGCACCGCTGTGGCTCAGGTTCCTCGCACCCAAGTTCCCATACATTCTATTTCTTTTTCTCTGTCTCTTGGCTTCTTCAATTCAACTCATACAACATGTCAACGTTAATTATACTATGGATTTGGTTTCTCGTTTTAGTGGCAGAATTAGTAGTGGCTCCGCCTATTGCTATAGTTCCGGCTGTTCGTGTATGTTTGGAAGCAAACGAGTTTCGTGAGTTATCTCTTCTCTCTTCGATATTGCATATTCATGATGGACCTCGAGTCTTCTCAGTCGTACTTGTTGACAATCAGTGCCAAGACATGTGCTCAACTTTTTCGGAATCTCCAAGTGCATTTCAGCGTCGCATTGATTTTCCTGTCGGTCTCCTGTCAACGGTTTGATGCTCAAATTGGCTGGAGGATTCTGACAAAGGATGAAACTTAGCGACCGATTTAAAATCAAATCCAAGCAACTTGACGTGTTTCGGGACATGTTAGCTTGCTTCGTCAAATGTTCAAATCATATACTGGCCCACAAGTGGGTTCGCGGAGAACAATGCAACAAACGCAAACGGTACTTCGACATCAATAACGTCCGTGTCTTCTGGTGTAGTTTTGGATGACATGACATTGCAAGTCTGTTCTTGGGACAAACCAACCATTGTCTAACATTACTTCCAGTATTGCGCCGTCGGTATATATAGCATATCACAATTTGGAAGCTTATGTGTCGTGTCCATCGGGAACGACACTTGCACAAGGGAAGTCCTACAATACGACGGTTGCATATGCGCCGAACGACTTGTCCACGGCAATGTCTGCAAGGCCTCAGAAGACCGAATGCACATACATCTCAATCAATTACACAATGTTAGGACACTTTTCGGCGAGTGAAAACCCGGACTTCTTTCTGTCGATCCCCTCGTCTTTGACTTCGTTGGATCCAGCGTGGACTACTTGTACTCCGGCTCTTTATGGGGCTTGGGATCCACCTAAAACACTGCCAACCGCGACAGTTCTGACAGACCCTGCTAAGAGGATTACGCCGTCACGTCCCACCACGACCACAGGTCGTTCAACTCCTGTCTTTGCTCCTGCTACAACAACAGCAGTCGTCGACAGCCCTGTAAATGCAACACCCTCCATAGCATCAGTACCACGTTTCCCTCGAACATCCAGCGTGCCGAAGACCAGTGCAGCAGAGCTCACAGATCCTGCGATAAATCAAGACTCTCACAGCACGGCTGCCCTTGAGAGACCCTCAAATACCATTCCAAGAATGCCATCTGGTGAAGCTGGAAAGCCAGACATCAGCAATGCCTCAAAAGTGTCTTCAGCCTCGGAACCTCCCTCCACTGGCGCTGAATCTCTCGTGCAAGGTCCGAGCGGAAGTGCTGAAATAGAAACTGAGTCATATAGGCCCGGCAGCGTAGCCCATATGTCTGAGCAGGGTATGTCCATTTCATCTAGCGCTGTTATCATGAGCGGCTCAAACTTCATCCTTCCGTCGCCGTTGGCTCCGACTCCTACTCTACCTTTCATCTACAGCAAGCCTATGACGAGTGCACCCGATGGAGGACTGGTCTTCGCAAGCTCCACGATTGCCCTTGGACTCCAGGCCACCATCTCTGGCCACACTATAACCTTGGACCTCTCTGATGCAGTGATAGATGGCAGCAAATACGCTCATCCAATGCGCCCGCCCGAGAACACACAGCTATCTCCTCTTACACTAGGCAATGGAACTGTTGCCTCTCTCGACAGCGATCCCAACAAGCTCAAGATTGGCAGTCAGATCATATCCGTTAACGGGCCAGCTATTAATATTTCTGGGACAACAGTCTCACCAGGTGCCTCTGGACTGTACATCGGCTCGTCGGTGCTGCCATTGACAGCTACCATCGACAACTCGAGTGCTGGGCTCGGAAAACTTATCACATCTCCATTTCAGAGTGAACCGAGTCCTACTGGAAATAGTGGTAATGGTTCAAATGCTGTAATCTCCACTGGTGGTTTACCGAGCTCCCCAAATTGTTACTCGATCAGTGTGCTGGCATTCATGATGGCAATCATTGCAATGATCGCATTAGTATTGTGATAGCGGTACCGAAAGGCTGGGTCTCCCAGAATTTGGCTTTTGCTTCCCAAGATTTTGCATTGACTTACATCCTTAAGAGTAAGAAATTTTGGCGTATGTAGCATATATAATTCGTGATCAACGAAATCTTCATCTCCAGGATGTAGCCCTCCACGCCCTCCCACCCAAGACCACAGCGGACTCATACCTCACGCCAGCTTCTGCTACAGCTCGAGTTGCTTTTCTCGTAGTCCGAAGTCGTCAGCTGACATTGACCAGTCCAGACCTACACAATCAGTCGTGCATCGAATTCTCAGTGCTCCGAGGCCGACCCACAGCTCTCTATTAGACCAATCTAAATGGAAATCCTAGCGAGGGCGCATTGCGATTACAGTGCTTTGCAAATCCGTTGATTTGGCGCTAGTGGCCCGCACGTCGCAGAAGCTCCCCCACTAAAAATGGGTGGCAAGGCCTCAACGATATGCGGTCGTAACTGTAGCCTACAGACACTACTAAATATGTAAATGAAGCCGTAAATTGTCCTGTATAGATAGCCCTTAGTGTTCTACCCCCCAGCATGTACCTCTACTGTCGCCGCCCCTATCATAGCCCCCAGCAAGGCCTTACCATAGCCCCTGTGGCCACTATTACTGTCTTGCTGTAGGGTACGTAGGTACCGCTACTGTCTTGCTGTAGGGTATGTGGCCACTATTGCTGTTATGCTGTAGGGTATGTAGGTACTACTACTCTCTTACTGTAGGCACTATTACTATCTCACTATAAGGTATATAGCTACTATTACTATCTTGCTATAAGGTATATAGATACTACTACTATAGAGTATATAGTACTATTACTATCTTACTATAAGGTATATAGCTACTATTACTATCTTATTATAAGTACTATTACTATCTTACTATAAGGTATATAAGTACTACTACTATAAGGTATATAGTACTATTACTATCTTACTATAAGGTATATAGCTACTATTACTATCTTACTATAAGGTATATAGCTACTATTACTATCTTATTATAAGGTATATAAGTACTATTACTATAGAGTATATAGGTACTATTACTATCTTATTATAAGTACTACTATCATCTTACTATAATAGACTAACTATTAAGTTAGGTTTTAATTCTACTATTTAGGATTAAATTACTAAGCCTTTTAGTATATTACTATTAATAGTATACTTTATAATACTTAATTCTACCTTTTAGAACTAAATTATTAAGAATTAGTAGCTTAGTACTAAATCTAATAGTTTATAGTTAGTCTATACTATAAGTACTATTACTATCTTACTATAAGGTATATAACTACTATTACTATCTTATTATAAGATATATAGCTACTATTACTATCTTATTATAAGTACTATTACTATCTTACTATAAGGTATATAAGTACTACTACTATAAGGTATATAATACTATTATTATCTTATTATAAGGTATATAGCTACTATTACTATCTTACTATAAGTACTATTACTATCTTACTATAAGATATATAATTATCTACTAAGGCTAACTTAGTCTAAATTCTAACAATTATTATAATATATAGTAGTATAGCTTAAATTATTACTAATAAGGAAGACGAATTTAGTGATAGACCGCGCATCCTAAGTGTGGCTTAGGCCAAATTTCAGTGGGGTAGGCCTGCGGTATGGGCCTGTCCGTACTGGAGTCGCACAGCTTCGCCGTCATGGACAGAAGGAATTGCCTCACATGGAGTCAGTGTGACACCATGACTTTCGGGATGAAGCTCGCCAGTATCTCTCGAGAACACCTGATCAACGATGCTTGCGCACGCACGTACCCTTGTTGACAACGCGGTCTTCAGCTCAACCATCTTTGACCAGATTATATATACAAATGGACATAATTTATCATCGGGCGTATGGTTTAGTGGTATAATACTCCCTTAGCATAACATCACCATTAGGTGAAGTTGATCTGGGAGGGGTCCCCGGTTCGATTCCGGGTTCGTCCATTTTTTTCGTTTTAAAGATGTTTTAATTTGAGATGATTCCTTTTATGGTATTAGTATTGATTGGTATAGATAAAGTACATAGGATGATAGTATAATAGGTTTATATACAACTCTATGCGCTAGCAGCTAGGCTTGTGCTTTACAATTCACCCTAACCGGAGCTAACTACTAGCTCCTCGCGGGCCTGGGTATCCCTAACTTCTAATTTGCTCACACTATTATGACGAGTAGTACCACGCGTAGTCAGTGATACTATAGGATTCCTTCCCATTTACTGTAGTGAGTCACTTCATACTCCACCACTGCCTGAAGCTAGAAAGGAACCTTCGTGCTACAACGCAAACATCATACCTACCCCAACTTACCTACCCTTGCCTATTTTAATCATGATATCTCGCCTCATTTGCGTGACAATCACCATTAAGAAGTCACAATGCCGAGCATAAGCCGACGAAATCTCCTCAGGCCACCGCGTCTCGATTGGCTCTTTCTATCCAGACAGCATCTGAGCAAAGTGAGGAATTCGACATGTTAGGCACCTCAAAATGAGGGACGGTAGGACAGCGCTTGCGCCGGTGCATGCTAAATTGAGCAGCGAGGCTGCAGAATCGGCTTGCGCCGTGGCGGAAACGCTATCAATAAAGGTAGCTGTACTACGTCGTACGCATAAGACCCCAAAATAATTCCCGAGACACGGGATCGTCACTGTACGAGCGATTGGACTGGAGCATACAATAAGACAAAGGCGAAGCCGGAATCCTCGCAGACGGATAGATCCTGTATCAGTACGACATCAACCCTCTCTCCATCTCTCTCGTTTCTCCCCACGTTCTTTCTCAAAACTCTGCTACTTCTTTCTTCCCTGAGGAAGTTGTCTACATAATCCCAAAAGCTTGTACCACATCCCACCCAAACCCTCAAAATGCATCCCATAATACTCCTCACTCCCCTCATCCTCTCCCTCCCATCCCCAGCCCACGCAACCCTCACCCAACTAATCACCTCAACCGCCGCCCTCACCAAACAAGCCGACACCATCGACGCCGTCATCGTGGCACTCACACCCCAAACCCCTCCTACAACAGCCCAAGTATGTCCCCACTCCCCCAATCTCATATCCCACATCCCACAACCCCAACCTCTAATCACCCCCCCAGCAAATCCCCCCCTCCCTCCAAAACCTCACCACAGCCCTCACAACCACCATCAAAACCTCAACGCCCACCCCTCCAACCACCGACCCCTCTACCGCATTCGACATACTGGATACCTACGGCCTATTCGCAAACACAATCTGGGAACTCATGGACGATTGCGCCTATCAAAAAACAAATCTAATCGTTGGTTTTGATTTGAAAGCGGATATGTATAGCCAACTGACGAATTTTGATACTGCGTTTCAGATACAAAATTTCTCCTTCTAATCTTATTTGCGAAGATGTGAATGAACGAGAGTGATGAGGGTTGGATTGGTGTTGATATATTGATAATAGGATCTAAGTACATTCACAACAGCAGTGCTGAGCAATGCGGCGGATAAAGTTGATATGGGGATATTATGTTGGGAATACGACACTTACGATTGATCTTGCCTTGGCGGCTTTTGCGCCTTGATGTGTAGGGCTGGATTCATCTGGGATCTAGGACGATGGTTTTCTCGTATGAATGGATGTTGTTGGGAGAGAGGGCTGAGGGGTGCTGGGGGATGGGTAGATGGGTGAGGAGAAGGTTGTTTGTGTGAGAAGTGGAGTTTGAGACTTTTTTGGGGGGGGCCTATGGGTGGATGATATCTAGCGATGGTAATGTATTGTAGCAATGGAAAATGTCTAGGAAATTTAATAATGAAAAACATAATAAAATCAAAACAAAATCGAGAGATATCAAAACCAATTCGACCTACCTCCGTCCAAATGAAGAACATGAACATATAAAACAGCTCAACTTCCTCACAATAACCTCCACAGCCTAGGATCCGCACGCAATAATTTTACCCCATCACCTATAAACAACAACAGCACCAGAAATTTAATTCAGATTCATCCACATTGTCCTTCAACTAGAGACGACCACCTCAGATCCATCCACGCTACATATCCAAATGCCTCACTAACAAATCCCCTCGCTTATCCCAACAACCAAATCAAAACCCTCTAAAACGCTTTTTCGATCGCCATCAGCGTCATCAGTCCCGGCCGCGACCTTTTCGTTCTTGGTGCCTCGGTGGCTTTGAGCTGTCCCATGTTGGTGGGGCTATGTTTAGTAGCAGCTGAATGAGAATCACACGCCTTTCCAAGCCGGCATGGTCCACAGAGGTTGCAGTCTCGAGATCCGGGTTTGATATCCACCTTCATCCTAGTTCTTCGCAATATCGTTGTCGAATCTGGGTGACTACTGGCAGCGATGCATGACACCGGTATGCATCATGTGCGACACATAGCGAAAAGCCGTGCTACGAGGTCGTACTGCGCAGTAGTGGTCCCGCACTAACCTTACTCAACCACATCTCCGCCACCTTAGCATACTCATCGCTATTCTTCTCCAGATATCCAAAATGCCCGTTTCCCTTGATCCCAATGTCCCACAGCCTGATCCACTCCGGCGACCCGCCCGCCTGCCGCAGATAGTTCACTATGCAGTGATCGAACGTCGTGTGCTGCGAGGCTTCCCCTGTCAGCGCCACATACGGAACCCGAGCGATGTTGGTCAGTCTTCTGGGTGGGTCCGCTTGCTGCAGGCATGAGCGGTTGCCTGCGGTGTCGACGCCTATGCGCACGGTTTTAAGGTCTGCGGGTGTCGCGGGCGCGGGATCGTAGGTCAGGGGGGTATTGGCGAGACCCCATTGGCGGGAAGGGGCTCTGCCGGCGTTGGGGCTGGTGATGGAGCCGATGATGGTTTCGAAGGGGATGGTGGTGGGTTCGAGGTTGAGGCTGCCGGCGACGAGGTCGGGGCATTGGTCTGAGAGGAGGATCGGGAAGGCGGCGCCGATGGAGTGGGAGATTAGGAAGGATTTACCGATGATGGCGAGTAGGGCGCAGCCGGCGCTGCGCATGGAGCTCTCTTGGCGTTGGGAGGCGGTTGTCAGAGGCAGGGCGAGGCCACTGAGAGCGTCGAAGCTTGGGTCGCCGAATGTGCCTGTGCCGGGCCATTGGGTGTGCAGCTTCGCTTGGGGATAGTCGTTGTAGTCTTCCATGCGAGTGAAGCCGCGGATTATGCCCTCGGCTGTCGAGACGCCTACGGTGGGGTAGGAGGTTTGATCTGGTTGGGTTGAGCGCCCGACTGAAGTCTGATCTAGGAGGTAGACTTGATAGCCCAGTTCCAGGAAGTGGGACATGAACCCTTTCCGGTTGTCCGGGGTCTGCAGCCATGCCTGTATGCGGAACATGTTTAGCGCTGACATCAAGGCTAGTTTGTCATTTTGACTCACTGTGCCTGAGAAGCCTCCTCCATGGAAGAAGACCAGCGGATATGGTTTGGAGACTTTCGGAACTGGCGTTAACTTTTCAACGTACATCTTGTCTACCAAGACATTCTGCTTGGTTTGTGCGTTGAGCTCATAATGGCCGCCTACATAGAAGACCTCGCGACGATGACTTGCCTCGACGGGTTTGCATTGTGGGCTGAGTGCATCAAGGCCGGTACACTTGGGAAGGGTCAGATTCACAGCAGCGCTCGCAGTTAGAAATGGAAGAGCTGCCAGGACGCAAGCAACATAAGTAGCGCAGGAAAGGTTGATTGGAACTCGCATCATGAGAATCCTCTACCTCCAGGGCGCTCTAGGATCTCTCTTCTTTGAGGCCATGCCGCTGGAGAGACCTGACCTTTAAGCAGACGATCTACTCCCACAGAGCGGTTTTTGGCTTGAGGTCGGCTCATAGAAGCTCCAGCCGCGAAGCTAGTCGATCAAGCGACGCATGCATGCGCTAACAGCCGCCGAGCAGCCCCTCAGGAAGACTTCTCTTGCGTTGAAAGCATCTACCGCGATGGACTCTTGTGAATTGGTAATGTGTTTGGATCCCGCGGATCGGGAGATCGAAGGGTTCGGTCAATCCTCGGCATCTTCAAGTTGAAATCCCGTCTAGGGGAAGATTGCTATATAGCCAAGTATATGTCCCGAGGCTAAGTATTTAGAGCGGATTTCCAGGTGAGACAGGCTAGATGCTGGTCAGTGGATTCGCGGCTTTTCCCGCCGCTTATCAGCGAGTAGACTCACTGTTGGTTGGTACGAGTATGGAAGCTGGCTACTTCTTCGTTACTGATTCCATGTCGCTAATCTCTTAGTCCCTCTCCCCTTGCGTCATTTCTGCCACGCGATTCTGATCCCGGGAACCACTCTTTGTCAGATGGATCGTCATCTCTCCGCGGTGTGGGAAGATCTTCGTCCTAGTGGAACTTCCAAGGTACGGTAGAACACACGGGTAACGGGGACTTTGCTCTGAGGGAATGACAGCGGCTTTATCTTGGAACGAGTGGGTCAAGACAAGCGCGCCAATCACAAGTGAGCTGGTAAGCGCAGCGACAAGCGATCAAATCAATGAACGAAGAAGGTAACATCTATTGCAGGTGAACTTCTCACGCTTCGATCGCAGAAGTGCTCGCAACCGAGATATCTAAGGGATAGCTCGCTCATCAGAACCGCGGTTGCCGTCTTGCTGCGAACAATGATGAAGTGGCGCTGGCTAGCGGTGTAGGCATCCCATCTGCTCATTCTTTAGCACCGGGCCCCCGCTTAGTCTCAGGGTACACGGGCTGGAGTCCGAGACTACCCTCCCGTGCCAACCCTCTCTAAACTCAATGCGGCAGATGTTAACCTCTCCGCACCCTCCTTGGTCACCACGGTCACCCTTCCTGCATGGCATTCGAAACCAACTACCCATGGTCCTCCGCAAGACATCTCGCGTACCCTCTAGCTTGCCCTTGTAGGACTCAAATCCAACAACCACCACACTACTTTCGGTATGGAGCGTCAACCATGCAACTTCTTATAACCTCCTTGCCCCTCACAATGATGAGCACAACGTCCAGTCACAGCCATATAGTTGCGACCACATTGCATCGCTCCTCCACTACATACACCGTGAATTACCCACCCAATCCTGTTTATACACAATCGGCGCAAGATGGCTCAATCAGCTCTTATTGGACAGCCCGCTGCGACTCAGGAGGACTACTGGATTGCCAAAGGCCTGCTTCAGGCCATTGGCATGTTTGGCGCCGACCCTTGGAAAGGAGTACCCTTACCGCCACATAAACCTCCTCCGGGAAAATACCGCGCCGAGTCTCGCGCCGGCACGAACATAACGGCATATTCCATTTCCATAGCCATAATCATCATCATCACCATGACACGCCTCTACCTTCGAGCCTTCAGTAAGCGTATGCGGTGGGGTCTGGACGATTGGCTGATGATTGTGGCTTTCGTGAGTCCTTTTGGCATCTGTCCATCCACATCGTGACTGATAGTTCCCTAAAACAGGTATTCGCGTTGGCGTGGCCGACTCTAGGCATCTGCGCCGTGATATATGGTGGTTCCGGACATCACATGTACGATGTCACTTACCACGAGTACCGTATGTTCAAAGTGATCGGCGCCACCCAATCAACCATGTTCTACGAGGCAGTCGCCTGGATCAAGATGTCCATTATCGCTTTCAACATGCGCCTCACCGGTCTCACATCTCGACGTTGGATGATCGTGCACTGGACATTCTTCGCCTTCATGGCTGTGTTTGCGCTTTTGGCACCGCTCCTCGATATTTTCATCACTGCCCCTCCACGCGCAAGATTTGACTTGGTCTACGCGGGAAAGATGCATACCGCGCCTCGAATGACTTTCAATCCTTTCATCGCGGCAAATTTACTTATTTCGATACATATTACGTCCGACGTGCTGCTACTGTCCTTCTTTGGTATCGTACTGTGGAAGCTGAAAATGTCGAGGGCGGTCAAATTCCGACTCTTTATGGTTTTTGCAGTTGGGGCGATATCGTTCATTGCCGCCGTGCAGTGGCAGCTTGCACAGAAATCTTTTGGCGCCGATGTCCTCTGTAAGTCATGTATAAATGTTGTCCCTCACCTAGCGCTTCGTTCTAATCGTCATCAATGCTAGGGAGTCTCAGCAATCAAATTTCATGGACTCTGGTTGACTTGACTGCCGGAATGATTGTCGCATCTCTACCCATCCTATCTTCCCTCTTCGTCATGGCATTCAATTCCCTTAAGGTATCGCTACGCTCGTACACCCGGTCCTCACGCTCTCCAGGCAACAGCGTGGAACATCAGGACAGATTTGCCAAATCGACTTCTAACAAGCATGGACGTTGGCACGGCCAGTCATTGCTGGCGCCGACCACTCATGCGAATGATAGCCAGCAGGATGCGTCAGTGACGGAGAGCAGTATCTACGCTGAGACGCCGGGATGGGAGAAGCCGCTCGGGCACGTGGAGGAGAAGGAGGAGTGGACCACCAGAACTACGGTAAGGCATCATCAGGAGGGGTACCAAGCGTGAAGTGAGAGCGCTGGGCGCCATGTGTGGGGGTCTGGGATTGCCTAATGATTTACGCCGAACGCCATCGCTCTTGGGGGCGCAGGCGCTAATGATACCATAATTGGACGTGCGGAGAGCTTGATAGTAGGATGCCAAAGCATTTCTCCGCCTACGCCTCTGCAAATACGAATTAATTTCCATCCATGAGATTCCTTCGAATCCAATTTCGTGGTGACTGTATGTAAATTATGAAGCCTTCACGCATGAAAGGATGCAGAGAAGGGCTTCGTAACACCATCATCCGCAATTATCACCGCTCCAAACAAAAAAGAGGCCGTAGCGCTCGAATTGTCGACTGGAAATGAATAGAGTAAGTGAATTAAAACTTCTACTTGCCAGATCTAGATTTCTTCGATAGATTTAATCAATGAAAAAGATTTGATCATTGATAATAGAGAACGCTAACGAAGAGTCGCGCAACGAACGAGACAGATTCAATACAAGTAGATATACTATTAGCATGCTAGCTCCATAACTCTTTTCAATAAAGCTAGATTCATAATAGTTTAGTATATATGTATGCAAAGAACAAGCGTAGAGTATACTCTATAATCACCACTACCTACTGAATCTCCTACACCTGTGGAACGCAGCCTCTGCACCCTCCCATACTGCCCACAACCACGATACCTAAACCTAGAATACATCAAGCTTGTCAACTGCAGCATCGTCATATATGTAGATATCCTCGACAGCAAGTGCGTGGGTGTAAGAAGGGTATTTCTGCATCGAGTTGTTGGGATTGAAGCTTTCGTGGTCCATGCCCAATTTCTAGTTGCGACACCGAAAGCGATACTTTAGGTTGCCATGGGTGGGCGGCGTGTTGAGTTTGTATGTTTCGGAGATGAAATGCCTCACGCTGCGGAACGGGGGCAAGTACCCGCTCCGGATACCCCGGGCCGCCCGGCACCCCGTACCCGCCCGAGAGCGGCCGAGGGTCGGTCAAAAAGTTGTTGCCGGGTGTCCTCTGACCCTCGGGCAAGGCTCGCAAGGCACAGCGTGCCCAGTACGGAGTAAAGTACAGTACATTGAGCTTTGAACACGCCATTAGCCCAAGTATTTTCTCTCTGTTTACCGACATCAATTCCTTGGGAGTCTACAACGATGCGCTTTGTAGGGACTATACTCGACTTTACTCTGCAGCGATGGAAGATCCTGTTGGGCCCCGCTGCGCTCATCTACGTAGTCCTCGTCCATATCCTCCGTTACCGACGGTGCAAACGCCTCCAGACGAGATACAGTCCAGCCGGCCGAGAAGACTTTAAACGCATGACTAGTGAAGATGCTCAAGCTATTCTGAAAACACTGGCAGAGTTGGAGTTTCCAAAGCTTTAAGGGTTTTCCATGGTCGTGGCTCTGTTCAGGGTAAGTAGACCGCGGCAAGAGCTCTAGATGCCCTCCACTGACTCCACCACTTAGACATATGGCATACCAACCGTCTCGTCGCTATTAGTGGCCACCGGACAGCTCAAGAACGTTGAGACTGCTTCGAAGCGCGCTGCAGACACTGGGGTGCTTCTCCTCGAGTTCGGACTGAACAAGCCAACCTCCGAAAGGGCTATCGAGGCTATAGCTTGCATGAATTATTTGCATTCGCTATACCAGAAGTCGGGCAAGATCTCAGACGGTGATATGTTATACACATTGGCCATATTCGCACTTGAGCCTGCCAGATGGATCAACAGATACGAGTGGCGGACTTTGACACAAGTGGAGATGTGTGCTTCTGGCACCTACTGGAAAAGCATGGGCGATGCGATGCAAATACCCTATACGAAGCTTCCATCTTCTGCTAAGGGATGGGAAGATGGCCTGCAGTGGCTTGAGGAGGTCAAAGCTTGGAGCGATGCTTACGAAGAGAGACATATGGTTTCGGCCGCTACGAACAAGCAGCTGGCGGAGTGCCAGCTGGATGGCTTGCTACCCAATTGGTCGCCTAAGTACCGCAATCCTTGTAAGAAGATGGTTACAATTCTCCTTGGAGACCGACTACGAAAAGCCATGATGTACCCTGAACCTCCTGCCATCTATCGCCATATAGTCAACGGCGCGCTTCACAGCCGAAAATTGATACTTCGCCATTTCGCTCTACCTCGACCAGATATTATGCGCAATCACTGGATAGAAGCCGGGCCTGACCGTCGAGATAGAAGATATAGGTTGTTTGACTATCTAGCACACCCTTGGTACGTCAAACCCACTATAATAAGACGTTGGGGACCAGGCGCTTGGATAACGCGACTTCTCGGCTTCAAACTTCCAGGAGACGATGGCGACAAGTAGTTCCCAGACGGCTATACTTTCGCTGACATTGGGCCTCAGTCACTTCGCGGCAAGGGAATCAAAGAGATGGAGGACACTCGTGCTCGCTTAGTGCAGCAGATGAGGGGAGGCTGTCCCTTTAGCGCCCAGTAGCAAACACAATGGACCGAATTCCCAACCCGCCCCTTCACTTGGAGATACACACGCAAGCGTGACTGTATGTTCGTTCTCGACGATGAAAGGTCAGATCTCACATATAGGTCTGACTGCAAAGCGACTCCAGTGTTCCGGATCCTTATCAAAATATTCAAGCCACAACAAACCTCGCCAATGGCAGGATGGTAAACATGCAAGCGCCGAATTTCTGTGCCCGGTGAGTGGCTTTTTAAGGAAATCCCCCTTCAGCCTTGCGCTGTCTCTTTTTTCGAGCTTCCGCTCACTATTCATAGCTGTTTTCTCGGCCCTTATCAAGGGCGCTGGGCCTTCGTCCGAGCTTTGATGCTCGCAACTGCCGTACAGATTGCGCGCCTCATAGCTATATCTTAAATACAGGTATCTGAATGCTGATCCGAGAATTGCAATATATTTAAAGCCATGAGCCAACATCAGTATGCATCGGCGGCCTGGACGTTTACTGCCTCTGCTCTCCCACAATCTTTCTTCACAATTCGAGCGAACTGGGCATGGCAAACTGGGATGGGTCAATCAACCTAATCAACGCGATACGGTCGACATCATTTGGAGCTGCGTTGTAACTCTCGGTGTCTGTGTCTTGGCAATGAATGCTACACCTCAATGTCCGAGCGAAAACAGATTGCGAATGGCTTATGTTTCTTCGTCGACTTCGATGGATGACGCTCGCCATACTCGCTCCAGAGCTGGTGATGCTGTTTGCATGTGGGCAATGGACCTCTGCACAACGATCGATTGCTGAAATGCAAGGGCTGGGCTTTACTGAATGGACGATGACACATGCTTATTGCGCCGACGCTGGGGGCTTTCTACTTCATTCAGAAGATTTGGCATCCTTTCCTATCACAGCTAAGCAAGTCCACTACCTTATCCAGCAAGGACATATACCAAGTCCAAAAATCACCAGAAAAGAGATATGGGACAAAGGTAAAGCGAGCTATTCGCCAAAACAATCACAAGTTCTCAGGCTGCATGGCTCGTGGCTCAAGTCATCGCGCAGGCTATCCAAGATCTTCCCATTACGCTCCTGGAGCTGTCAACAGTAGCCTTGACTGCATGCACTGGAGCGACGGCATTTTTCTGGTTCCGAACGCCTCTTGGTGTGGAGACACCTACCGACTTGTATCTCAAGAGTAGCATTGCCCAAGTGAAGCTATCAGCCGCTGAGGCGGCAAAGGTTCCACGGCAGGATACTTTTTGTCGAATCTCGAATCTATACCTCGAGTCAACTACCACTGAGCAGCTTCTGGGGCGTTCAGGCACGACCACTGCCTTGAATCCCCCACGACCGTGATCCCAAACTACATAACTTGTGGGTTATCCTCATCGCTACAATTCCTACAGCATTATTCTCGCTTCTGCATCTGGCTGGATGGCATTTTGACTTTCCTACCAACATACAGTTGAGTCTGTGGCGATGGACGTGCGTATCAATGACTGTCATTTCGGGTTTGTACTGTGTCACAGAAGCAGTCAGCATCGTTGCTGATGGTTATACAACATCGGGGCTTACGACTTTCAAGACGTACAAGCTTTGGTGGGCTACTAACGTCCTTTTCTTCATACCTGGTGCCTTGTATATGTTCACTCGCATAAGCTTGCCCGCATCCCCTATAGCGATATCTCTTGGTTATATTGTCGAGTTAAAATTAACCTAAAATCTACTCAATTAACCACAACGCTTCTTCGTTCTCTTCCTTCCACGGAGCTATACACTATACACCATCACCAGCACAGCCTAATACATCATCATCAAGCCACGATCGAGGATGGAAGTTTTCTCTCGTCACTTTACTTATGAATAAGCATACAGTCATATAACTTACGCATCCACTGCTTACACAATGTACACTAGCCACATCAAATCTCCCATGCCTATATACAGTCCTAGAATGCTATAACCTGAACTATCTCACATCCATTATCTCCCCCATCACCCCAACTCCTTCCCCATCCTCCATTTCCAGCCCCATCTAAATACCTCCCCTACCCTAAAGATCATTAAGAACTGGACTATATCCATAGCGTCCGCATCATCACGGGTCTTGCACTAAAGTGTAGGGCTGATTTCGATGGTGAATCTGAAATCCGCTGGAGCAGTGTATTTTCCAGCCGCTCGTTGATGCTATGGTTGCGGTGGTGCTGGTAGTAGGCTTGCTGCTTTCGACTTCGGCTGTATAAGTGGGGCATAGGCTTGTGCGTGAGATGGTCGTTGTATAGTGTACAGTGGAGGGGAGTGGGAGGTTGGGATAGAGGTAGTGACGAGTTTTAATTGGGAGGTAGATATAGGAATGCGGAAGCTGAGAGATATTTGTGATACATTATAAATTTAAGGATCTAAATTGTTTAGTTGGTTCTTGGCGATTTTGTCATGGAGAATTACAAACAAAGTCTAAGTACCCTGCTCGATTCTATTCTTCTAAGATCGATGATATAACAACATTGCGCAATACTTTTCGAAAATATCATGTCAAATCGCTGATATTGCCATACTACTCCTCCTTCCACCTTCAGACTTGCACAGACAAACGGACGCAACCCTCACACACGCTTCTCTTCAAGTTCGAACCAATGCAAAGGAGGAATCTATTCCCCTTCCGCGACAAATGGGCCAGATGTCGCCTGCTCAAAGTTACCAGCCACCATCCAAGGAGGGATTGGGTCTCTCTTTTCGAGAGCGTTGCTGGTGACAGTTGAGTCGGATGTCTCCTGCTCAAAGTTGCCCGCCACCATCCATGGAGGGATTGGGTCTCGCTTTTCGAGAGCGTCGTTGGTGACAGTTGAGTCGGATGTCTTCTGCTCAAAGTTGCCCGCCACCATCCATGGAGGGATCGGGTCTCTTTTTCCGACAGCGTCGCTCGCGACATTGGGATCAGAGGTCTCCTGTTGGATGTTACCCGCGAAAAACCATGGAAATATCGGCGATCGCTTCTGGAGATTTTCGCTCGTGGTAGCGGAGTCAGATGTCTCTTGCTGGATATTACCGCCGAAGAACCATGGAAAGACTGGCGCTCTCTTTTGGAGATTGTCGTTTTTGGCCGTTGGGTTGGATGCCTCCTGCTGGATGCTACTGGCAAAGGACCATGGAAAATATGGCTGCCTTTTCTTGATCTCATCTGTGATGGAAGGCTGGTTGGTGGTACGGTCTTGGATCAGTTCTGCGTTTGTTGGAGCTATTGATGTTAAGTCTAGATCTTTCTTTGGTAGTACTGTAGGTGAAGGCTTACATATTGGAGCAGGAAGTCCGAATGTCGGCTTCATGGAGATGAACCCCAGAGCCAGAAGAACTTTGCTATGCATGTTGGAGGGTGTTAGATGCGAGTTTCGACTTCAGCAACGAAGTTGACGAGATATGTGAAAGTGAAGTGCTTGTGTCCTTCTGTCAGAGCAAGAGATCTGAAAGTTTGGCAAATAGAAGAATCCAGTCTTCGACATGGAGTATATATATTGCTCCGAGACTATACTTCTGCCAAATCTCACAACCCATCATACGATATTACTTCAAGCCACCATCTTAGATTCTTCACGGATCTCGTACAGTGTACAGAACATCCAAGTCGTATTCAATGAATAGGCTGGCAACCCGCGTCGCCAAGGCCTTCCCTGATCACGCTATCAGCTTACCGACAATGGTGCATGAATGCCGCTCGAGCATCTTGTCCGTATATCGAGCATTGAGTTCAATTGAATGAACCTCGGCCGGAGATTCCGTGTACTGTTCCCAGACGGAAGTGAACACGGAGACCGCCTAATGATGAACGCTTACACAGTACTTATGCTATAACCTTGGCGCCAAGGGATGATTGCATTGGCTACATTATTGATTGGTCCTCTCGTATCTAATCTAATCAATCTTCTCCACTTTTCGGCGCTGACTAAGTACACTCGGCATATCCTCATAGAACTTCCTATAACAGCACACTTGGCATGGAAACCCTGATGATGGCAAGCTTTCATGGCTATACTTACTCGATTGAACGAAAACTTACACGTCTTCGAGACAATTCAAAAGCATTCTTATGCCGTCATGACGACCTCAAGTAATGCATAAGCTCGTACTCGACGACTATGGCTGACTTACCTCAGCTGGGCGTCACTCGTACGACTTATCACCAGCAGAGGGTTTCTGGCTTACCTCGTTATTATGTCTGGGGTAAATCCGTAAAATGACAGCTTCACATCGGTATGTACCGAATTTATCTCGTGATAGGGGTTGAATACAATTGGTTCTCGTTCTTTTCCCCTCGGAGAGACTACGCTGAAGAATTCTCAAGTAGCTGATGCTGTAGCCGACCTGTTACTCTTTTCCTTTATAACTCGCTGCTCTCTCCATTTCATCTGGGAACTGCCAATAGTCTCCTCATTCTGTCCCGAGATACCACTATCGACATGATCTCTCAAGGCTATGAACGTTTAGAGGATGCGCTCCTATATAACGAACCTTCTAGTGATCTAGGAAGCGACTACTCAAGCCAGAGACCATGCTGGTCCGCAAAGAAACCCTACCGTTGTTCAAGCTTTCCTTGCAACCTAGCAAGCCTAGCTATTACAATCGCCATCTGTCTTTCAACAAATTTAATAACTGCATTCTCTACCATCCGATGGATGGAGCATCTCAGCGACACGCCAAATGACCACACCTCTTACTGCAAGTCCCTCGCAAACTCGTCCTCACCTGATCACAAACTAACAATCACCCAGCCCCAATCCTAAACCGAATCCCTCTCCCCTACTCCCCCAAACAAATCGACGCAACCCTCTTCCCCAACACCTCAAACCCAAACCACATCTACCGCCTCCCTCCAAGCCCCGCCGTCGACGCAGCCTGGAACCGCATCTCCACCAACAGTATCTTTCCCATCTCCACATCCGACGTCCTCCGAATAAACAAAGACCCCTCCATCGCCCTCACCGCCCCTCCATCCTGGGGTTTCGGCCCCGCGGCCTACATCGCCGAAATCGACGTCTTCCACCAAATCCACTGCCTCAACGCCCTCCGCAAAGCCCTCGTCACAAACTACGATCACTACTATGGATCCAGATATGGTCTTGAGCCGCCGCTGATGTTCGAGACACATCTGGGGCATTGCACGAGTATTCTTTTGCAGAATCTGATGTGTCATGCGGATGTGGAGGTTATCACGCATGTGTGGCAGGAAGATCAGGAGTGGACGTTTCCGGATTTTGGGATCGAGAAGCAGTGTAGGAGTTTTGACAGTCTGTTGGAGTGGAAGGAGGAGAATGAGCTTGTGGGAATGGAGGAGAAGTATTTGGGGTATGAGAAACCGGCTGATGCGATGTTTTTACCGCGGGAGCCTGGGATGGCGGAGTTGGGAAATGGTACGGGGGTTAAGAATGGGGTTGTGACGGGACCGATTCAGGTGAATGTCTGCAATTACGGTCAGGATTGAGATGGACTGCTACATTCTGTTGATTTCTCTGAAGATGAAGAAGCAATTTCTGGAAAGCCAATTCGAGTTTCGCTCTATTGCTCTTACACTCCCTGGTATCCTAAGCATTAAAGCGCTAGAGGCCCTATGCATATAAGTGCTTTGCATGGCGTGAAGAAATACATCTATAGCAAAAAAGAGGGCCACGCTAGAACGTCAAGCAGACGAGCGAGCATGAAGCGAATCCTAATCCTTCTCTTCCATATCTAATATACACTAATTCCATTCCTTGTTGAAAATTCAGCACCCATTAACATCGCCCCTATCGTCTGAATCCTCACTCAAGAGATCCCTCTTGTCAGTTCATTGCAGGTATACAACAGTACACCCACCCCTGCTCTGGAAACAACTACTCCCCACATCCAATATTCGTATAGCTGACTTTATAGACTTCAAAGTATGATCACAGTCTGCCAAAGTGGAGATCTCATAGCTAAGTAACCACTAAGCATAAGGACTCCACCCACTCTCCACCATCTCCACCGCCCCCTTCGTAGCCTCATCCAACTCCTCCTTTGGCAATCCAAGCACCTCATTAGCCAGTCCCCTACTCGATTCAAAATCCCCGTCCCCATTCGGATAGAAAACGCGAGCATACATCGCCTTCGCATAGCCCGTCTGAATCCCATTCTTCAACTCCTCAAGCCCATTCTTATGCCGCTGCGCAGTAGGCTCATGCGTAATCTCCCAATCTTTATCCGTACTTCCAGTAACGCGATGGATACTATCTAGCATATCCCGCTGACGAACCCTGAAGCTGGCAATATAAAACGGCTTGTTCTTCCACTGCGCCACAGCAGGTGAGGCACCGTCCTCGGGCAGGCACAACAAAGCAGCTAGAGCGCGTCCACACTGCTTCCACGTGCTAGCGTTAATGACGGTCTTGCCGTCGTCGTAGAAAGTCACTTTCTTATTCTTGATGTCGAAGCCGAACCATGGCTCACCGAGCGCTAGACTCCATTCGTACCAAAATCCGCACACCATGGCGACGTAGGAGGCGCCAAGGCTTTCGATCTCGACACAGCGTTGGAGAGAGGTGGCGCCGTAGAGGTCGTCCTCGCCGAGAGCTTTGTTCAGGATGTCGAAACCGTAGGCGTTGGGCATGATGTATGCGACGCCGGCTTTTGCGGCGGCTTTGACGATTTTGCTGTGGAGGTCCGGAGGCGCGCGGACGGCGAGGGTGATGATGAGGAATTGTTGGCCTTGGAGGGCTGAGGCGAGGGATCCTCCGTCGTCGTCATAGTTGACTCGGGCGATTTTGACACCTGCCGGTAGGGTGGCTTTGCTGTCTGTGCGTGTTACTGCTGTGACTGTATGTTTGCCGGTTTTGAGCAGCTCCTCGGCGAATTGGTTGCCTAGATGACCGCCGGCCTGGTGATAATTAATTGCTGAGGTGACGTTACGGAGGGGATAGACTTACACCAATAATGGCAACCTTTGAAATGGGACTAGTCTGAGCCATTGTAGATGCCGTGAGAAAAGGTGGATGTTTGTAAAGTGTTTGAAAAATCCTTGTCCTGGATCAGTTTTTCAATCTAGGATTGCGACTTTTGATGAAATATAATGTTTGAATTTATAGGAAAAGGTCAGATGTGAGAGGCATGTGTGGAGGTATATATACACTCTATTGGTGTATCCTTTCGCGGGCGCCTACAACATAGTCCATGCGGAAGGATCCCAAATCTAACGCCTTTTCTGAATGTGGACATATTACAAAGCAGTTCGGAGATACGAGGCCGGCTTCAAGCAAACACCGAGGCGAGGCGGATTAACCATCTCCGTGCATCTCTCGATCGGGGTCTGATTTCATCCGGACCCGTATATTCACCTCCTAGTGTCTCATAAGGTAATGTCAGGTCAGCGCGTTAGCAAGGATGAGTACAATAATGGTTGCTCTAATTGACGTTGGAACCTCGTTGCAACCCCTACGAAACGCACACGCAGGAGACGGTGCTAACAGCTCATAAAGCCATGCAGTCGCTCGAATGTCTAGGCACATAAGCAATCACTGTTTACGTCGCAACGCTAGTAGCCCCTCAAATACAGAAAGTCCCGGCTCACTTACTCCAGCCCAAACCCAAACAGTCCTTGTCAGTACACCAGCTGTCCTCAATCGCATACCCGTCCTTCCTCTCCAGGCACAGCACTTGGAGCCTTGTATCCGCTCGTATTCGCAATGACACCTACCTGGAACCCGTGTGGTTCCCGAACTCCGATTTGTCAAAGGCGACCCGACTGAGATGGCTCCAGAACTCAAGGGCATTACGCCCCCACAGTAGAGCAATCAAGTCCACAAGCCTTGCAATCCCCATCGTTCCGGCACTGATCCTGCAAGCACTTCAAATCCGGCGCCTTGCAATCGCTTGCTCCCAGCGTCGTCGTACATGCTTGACAAGGCTGGCTCTTCATGTCCGGGGTTGGCTTCGTAGGCTGCGCATCCGAACTCGCCTGATTACCTTTACCCCCCGCATCCGCCCCGACGAACTTATAGCCATAAGTCCCGCACTGGGTCAATGTTATCTTGGCTGTGGTAGTCATGCCGTTCTGCTCTCCACCCTGGTGGCCGCAGGGGCTTTGGGCGAGTTTCGCGAAGGCGGCGCGGCAGCTTTCCACAGTCTGGCCGCACCCGTTGCCCACATCGTCTTTGGTCCAGGTGAGCTCGACGGTGAAGGCGCTGATGGACTGGTCAGTGGCGGACGGGGGTGGCGTACGCCTGAGCAGGCTGCTTAGGGTTCGTCGTAACATGCTGCGGCGTGGAGTGGTAACCACACCGGCGGGATCGGCAACTTTGTTGCCATGAGAGTCGACAAACCAGTAGCCATTGGCCGTGCCGTCGATGCCTTTGCAGAAGTTGTCGTAGACATTTGGATTGTTGATATTGTAGCCTTGTGCGTAGAATTCGTTGTAGTGAACACCGCTGAGGCTGTTGGTGTCGCAGTCCGTTCGGGCACCGTCATTGACCGTCGAGGCGCCAAACGCGCCGGTGCTTTGGACCGGGTGGTCTTCGCACGCGGGGACTTGGTGGTCATGGTTGGTGTCGTCCGTGTGCGATTGGTCGTCGGTGTCGGCTTCCGCGGAGAGGTCGTCGGCGGAAGCGGCGAAAGTCTTGCCGTCGCCGTCTGTGGGGGCTTTGCTTGGCTTTCTACTTACGATGGGATTGCTAGGGTAGCTGTGAAGATCATGTTCGATCAGTAGGTGCTCTCGCAGGATAAGTGTTGGTGTGCAATCTGCGCTTACAGTTTCACTTCCTGCTCGATGTATTTGGCCATCGCGAACCAGGCGTATGAATCCGCTATCGATGATGTTAGTCGGAGTTCTTCAGCGCACCTCATAAGATGGTGAGAATGCAAGAGAAACGTACCGTTACGCTGAGTGTAGAAGCCACCTTTCTTGACAGCTTCGTAATTAGCAAGCATCTTGATGCGCTCTGGACCATAGGTTGCGAGATTATAACTCTTCTTTCCTTCTTTCCACCTAATCTTCACATCGTCCACATAAGGGCTTTTGTCCGGCGCGTTCATGAAATAATTCAGATGGGTTATCTCATGAAATAATAGCCGGGCTCGATTTTGGTAATTCCAGAGATCGTTTTGGTATGACCGAGAGTTTTTTTTGGCAGTATTGATCACATAGTCCAAGTCGGGCATCCTGTTGAAAAACAATTTGCAGAAGGTAATCTTGCTGTACCACCCGAGAGGATCACTGTATGCTTCGAGTTCACGAGAGTCTCCTTCGTTTGGTGGTTGGCCCCCTTTGCATGGATCTTGGCTGTCCGGCTGATCGTCGTGACATTGTTTGGAGTCGTCTCCGTCTGGACTGCATTGCACCTAAGTTGCGTTCAACCTTGGTTGGCCAAAGCGATAAGGGTACATGACTTACTCTGATCCACAGATTTCTCCAAGCGACCCAAGGCGGGTCGTAGATATACGGTGGCACCCACCAATTTTTGTTATATATCTGCTGAGTAGACTCGTAGATTTCTGTAAGCGAACGTCAGCGTCACCGTATCCAGACTATTCGGTAGGTTGTGTGAACACTTACGTTTGATCTGCAATTTTACGTTATCAAAGATCTCTTTATTGCCGGTGCCATGGCCCCAAATCTCCTTGGCCGCTTGCGAATCCCAGTCAATGTCTTTCCATAGAGCTTCTTGTTGTGCCAGCTTGTAGAATTATTTCATTGTTTCGACGATGATTCTCTGCTCCTCTCCATCGCAGCCTTTCCAGCCGAAAAGCTTCGTTCCGCGCCAATTTTCTGTGGTGATGTTAGAGCCATTATCATTGTAGACGTTTGGCCATGGTGGAAATGGATCCTTGGAAAAGTCAGGAGCATAGTCAAGAGGATGAGGAGTAGCTGCCGATTGGCGAGGTCTCAATGCATCCGGAACGTCTCTTCGGACTGGGGTAGCAATCGTTGAAACAAAGAAACTGCTGATGACAAGTCCGCACAGAAAGCTAGTGAAGCGTTTTGGTGAAGGCATAACAAGAATACTGACCGCTTTTTCTAATATTTTTCTGCCAGACAACAACTCGGTAGGAAAAGGAGTTGACCCACATATATATATATTTCCTTCAGTCGTAGAGACACAATGAATTATCTTCAACATTCGGAAGCAGCAGAATCGCGAGCATAGCCATGGATCCTACGTTTCATTCACTAAAGCTTCATTCCTTTGCTTACTTATAGTCGCACTATGATAATTCCGGGCATTCACGGGGCCATGATTCTCAATGTGAATGAAGCTGAGTGATGGCCATGCAAGGCTCAGCGCCCGAAACAACATGTTGTAGGCTCCCCAGATCCTGAAGGTGCTTCGAGCCTTTGACTTTGCCGCTGGCCGTTTTGATACAAAGGAGCCATGGCTGTGCAAGGCTGGGTGTTCAGTTCGCTACGCCTCATAGGTAGCGTAGCAAGTCTTCGAGAATATGCTGTTGAAGACTCAATCGTAGAGGGATAGGTCTCGCGGCCAAGTAAGGCTTGGCGCTTATATTTCACAACGCTCACAGAGGGCTTGGAAAGGATCTAAGAGTATCGAGAAAATGAAGACTGGAGATAAACATGAAAGGAAGGAGGTTGGTGCGCGGGCAGGGTATAAGTTGGGCTAAAAGCGGAGAGGCGCAATGAATGGGAAGGAATGCACGACTGACTTGGAACATACAACAAACACTTGGCATCCACGAGGCGTGGAAATGTTTGCAGTTTCGACTTAGTTTTTCAGAGTAATCATGTCGAAGGATTTGAAGAGAGGTATGAAAGGATGCTAATCTCCCAAGTCAAGGTGCAATGCCTTCATCATGTCATGGATCAGAGCGGCTAGCCTCTGCATCCATTCCCGTTTTGCGTGATCAACGGTAGTGTCTATTCACACGATCAAAGGGTTCTGTATACCTTCTTGATAAAGTACTTCTAGTTAACTTTACTTTACTTACTTTAGAATAGGCCTTAGCAGCTCTTGGCTGAAACATCCATTAGCCGAGCATAGCCGCGCATAGCCTGAAGGAGCAGATCCTACGGAGGCAACCACGGTTTTTACCTACATCTTGATCACGCTTCGATGCAATAGCAAGCATAGGAAACTGGCATCTTGTCAACAATTGTGATTGACCTGTACACTCGGAATACTTACTCAAGCAACTGCGAGACACCAGGCTAGTTCAGCTACTCCGCCAGTTGAAGGAGTGTCACCATCAACACAACCATGTTCCGCCCAGCAAACTACATCCCAAACGCCTTCTCCCGATTTTTTCCCAATCAGGTCGCGGGGTCCGCTGCCCGTCCCTCTCCCCCAAAGGAGTACCACTGCGGCCCGGGGTACCCCTACAACCCCAGCGTCCGCACTGGCTTCACCGACACGGAGGCCCACATCTACGCCTGGCCCTCAAAAGGCGGCGTTATAATCCTCAACAGCGCCAACGCCATCGACTTCGAATTTCTCGGCCTGGACCCGCTAGATCCGCCCTCTCAGCGTCTTTCAAGTCAAGCCGCTGAAGACGCATTCTGTCAGCGCTTGCTGCTTCTTGGAGCGAAATGGTGGGACAGTGAGGCGCGGTATGACATCGTGTCTGCGATCGAAGACGAAGCGCAGGGAATCACGAGAAGCCTAGACTTCAATTCCGAGGAAGAGCCGCCACCTACGATGCGGGAGAAACGTCTCATCAAAGTCGCCTGGCCCTCAGCCGGGGGTGTGTGGGTCGCGGAATTTGACACGACGTGGGCAGGCGTCGACGAAGAGGACCATTTGCTACCGGATGATGCAGATGTCGGGCGGCTGACATTGGCAAGGACGATGGATGAAAGGGCTGCTCTGCTGCGCGATCGATTCAATGCGAGGCACTATGGAGACATTGGGGAGTTCGAGGGATATGGGTTTTTCAATTGCTGGGAGACCAAGGAGCAGGGGGAGGTGGGACCGTTATTACTGCCGCAGGAGACGCGCGAGCTTTGGAGAAGAGCGTATTATGGTAAGAAACCAATGCCGCCAGATCAGCATTCGTGAGTCGACGAAGGGGACAGAATCTTCCTACAGGTTACTTATACAAGACTCCGAGCGTTGGACGCAGTTCTTGGCGCCAGGCTTTCACTATCTCAGCCTCAAACTTCCGCTGCGATGAAATTGCACCTCAGGCACATTAGCGTTCAGAGAGGCCTTGCCTTGTGTATGGCTCCTCATCGCACTCGCAGCCTCTCTAACTCGGAGACTGAGTATGAAAACTTCGAGACAACCAATTTCTTCTGCGTCCCTCCCAACCCTCTCCCAATCCATCCTCCAGACCACGGCCAGCACTTTCAGCGCGGTTACCGCCTTAGGCCTAGCAGGCAATGTCGCCCAACGAGTCGCCCTACGCATTCGTCACCCTCCTTGCCCCCAACCCTCTCCACGACAATGTCACCATCGCAGACGACGAAGACGAATACTTTGTTGCCACACGAGTCCTGGCATACCAGCTTCTGCACGCCCCAGAGACAGCCACTAACTCGTCCATACCATTCGTGGTGTTTTGCACACCGGCAATCCTAAAGTCGCAGCTCGACATGCTGAGACAAGATGGTGCGACGGTCAAGGTCATTGAAAGGATTACGGAAAGCTGGATGAAGCCTGGTCTTAGAAGATGGAGAGATATGATGTCAAAACTTTGGATATTCGAAATGACTCAACACGAGAAGGTCCTGTTCTTGGACTCCGAAATGTACGTTAACAAGCGCATGGACGGCATCTTCACGGACGAAACCACAAAGCCGCTACCAGTAAACCAAACCCTAGCAGTTGAGGACGAAGGCACTATCCCAGAATCTTACATCTTCTCTGCGTAGACGTATCTGGAAGGACGTCAGCACGACTATCCATATCCGCCAGGCAATCACTTTTCGGGCGGCTTCTTCGTTGTCCAGCCCAGCATCACTATGTTCAATTACTATTTGAGCATCACAAAAATCGCAGGTCGCTTTGATTCGAACGCCATGGAGCAAGGTCTTCTCAATTACGCCCACCGTAAGGGTGGCCCTATGCCCTGGAGCGAGATATATTATCAGTGGACCACGACTTGGCCGTCACCGAAAGAGTTCCAAGCGGGGGCTGCGACTTTGCACGAGAAGTGGTGGGATAATAAGATTAGGTTGGATCCTGCCCTAAGGCAGTTGTGGTTCGACGCCAGGGCCGACATGTATACGTTCCACAATACTTCCGCCTCCTTGGCGTGATGGAGTCTCATCTCTCTGGGTGGCTTGGCCATCTAGTACCTCTCGATCTAGGCCCAGATAACAACGAAGTTAACTCCTTCAGATAGCGGGCCAAGTCTCTCCCTGTCGTAGTGTGACCGCCGATCTTCGAGATGCCAGGGTCTCTCCATATCCGGCTCGAACAAAAATCACCAGCCTGCCTGGAGTGGTGAGTGCGACATGCGGCCGTACCTCTACAGAAGGGTTGTACATCGCGTCAAGGTGTCACCACTATTACCGCCCATTCCATGCTGAAAAATGCTTGCTATCGATGCAGACCCCACTAATGCTTTTTGAATCCTCTGAAGCCTAACCATCAGTTCCTTGACGTCCCATCGCGGCATTGGCCTTGATGTAGCATTACGGTTTGGCACACGTGAAACATGAAGTCAAAGATGGATCTTATTCTGATGGACACTAAAGTGCTAAGTACCTGGCGTGCTTGTTTGTTGAGCGTGCAAAGCTCGTCCTGATGCATATACAGTATTTCTTTAGCCATGTGTCCATTCCTTAGCATAGTAGGCCAAGCGCAAGCTAGCGACCCTGCTAGCGACCCTGAACTTCGCGCGCAAATCCCTGTCGCTCAGAAGGGCAACATGTCGAAGCTAGCCGCCACTTTTATGACCAATCTCTCTGCTCCGTATACTTGTCCGAGTCCAACGTACCATTCTGCGCCCAATTTGCGACTTCCATCAGATCGGAGGTGTTTACGCTTGCCTTCTGAACCCCTTATAGAAGAGCATGTTCGACAGCGTCCCCAGAAAAATAATGATCTCTCCTCTAAGGCTTTTCTGGCAATACTTAACGTTGTTGGTGGGAGGTCAGAATTTAAATCATACGGGGACTAAATGCGTGTTTATCGCTAAGAGAGACCGATTATGACCCAGTTCACATTCACACTAGCGAAGGTTGGCGTATGCTGGCAGCCTTCTATATTAAACTTCGCCTTGGCATCTGGGTACGTACAAGCGAATCTCAGTACACAGCTAAAGAATTAGAACGAGCGCTCTCGCATCAAACGTTCCGAGACAGCAGAAACCCAGAAAAACACTTGCGACTGGAAATAGTGCACTACAGCCGTCCGACATCTTATATCACACGCTCTCTCTTTCCGATCGACCTGGTTCATCATCCAAGCCACTCTAGCTCGGCGTAGGGGAAGTCATTGCTCGGGCTCAGACCAGCGTATATCCCAGGAGGAGTCGGACCTGAGATGGATGATCCCTGTGGTTCCTCGACTTCCATCGAATCGTGTATGTCTGGATCTCGGTGAGACTCCCCCATTAGCTTCTCGAATTGCTCGTCCACGGTTAGACTGCTCTTATCGGCATCAGTGAGTTGTCCTCTGGCTTTTGGGAAGCTGATCGAAATTCCGAAGATATCCATAATGCTACGCGAGAGGTGGTCGGAAGAACTACGTGAAAGGTGGTTGGAAGAAATGGTAACTTTCTTGTGGGGGTCCCTTTGCGTATCTGGCCATTGCTGACCGAAAACGGTTTCGAATCGACGTGTGATGGCTCTTGTCAATTCTTGACGCGTTGTGGAATCACTCGGAGAGTCGGCAAGCTCGTATAACATCTCAGTGACACCGGATAGTGCCAAGCAGGTATCTCGCATTCGGCCTTCGACATTAAGGAGGTCGGTCTTCAATTTGTCGAATTCTTCATCGGTCCCGTCCTTGATAATGTCGCCGATGGCTTTCCTAACACCTACGTACAGCCTGTCGTCCATCAAGAGAGCTTCCGCTGAGCCTATTGCCTCTACAAGAGACCTCCAGCGAGCGCCCCGGTGCAAAATGTGGCAGACTGCTTCTCTGATGTCTTCACGGGAGGATATTTCAGAGTCCTTCTCGATCTGGCCGGCGTGGACATCCTGAATATACTCCTCAGTCGCGAGACGCTTTGCTTCCGATGCGTTCGTGGTTGCCAAATTAGCCCTGTACAATTCGTCCACCATGTCATGGGCATAGATGTAACTGCCACGCTCCCAGTGCCGGAATAAAATCAGGTTGGGCGCGTACATCTTGCCCTTGAGAACGCCCGCAGTAACACCCAGAAAACCCACACCGGAGGATACTTCGGGTACTGCCGCATCGAACAGCCCAGCGTAGTCCCATGCGATCACCGCGAGCGAGAGCATGCACGCGTAGACAGTATAGGGTCCATCCCGTGAAAAAGCTACGAGTGCCCGACTTCAATACTTACTAACAGTATTGCGCATCACGGCTTACCAATCACGAGACCCATCTTCTTCCTATACTCGTGGCTATTGACGGCACCGCTTGTGGGTCCTTGCGGTGGTGGTAAGCTAGGACCGCATCTATAATGGTAATGGATGCAGCGGTCGCAATCCCTCTCCAGCCAAGCTCTATCACGTGGTAAACACTAGATCAATTGTAAGCCGACATCATTATATGGTATGCAGCGGTCCAGGAGCGACAAAGGACTTACAGCACGGTGATCCTTGCGGCATCTTTCACACTTCAATGCGGGAGCACGATTAGGTCTGCTCATCGTAAGCTTCGCAAGGTCACGGTAAGAGGTATCGAAATCTTGACAGTGCTATTGCTTGGGGTTTCCAAGTATGAAGGTCAGCCTTTCTTGACTTTATTACACTTTCTGGAACCCGTCGAGACCCCAATATATATACCTCGAATATGGAATTGCCAAGATGACAATTTCGGGCTTGCTATGTATTCAATGCACCTTGCACCATGGGGCTCATCACCTTCGCACCTTCGCACGCTTGTCTTGGCTGGCCCTGGAGCCGCTAGTCTTTCGCGTTCACGCCTTCGCACCTTCGCACTGCTCCAGAACGGGCTGTGCATACGCCAAGAATCCTTGCGGATATCGCTTTTCCACGGCGTGCATCGTAGAAGTCTTGTTGCCGGCCAATGAAGCGCTCGCGTTTGGTAGCGCTTGTACCAGATCAGGTCGGGAGGCAGATTATTGCATTCTGGGTACTTCCTATGTTATCCATGCCACGGAAAGATTTTGTGTTGGTTTATTAGTCCGTTGAGTGTTTGAGTATATCTTCTACTATGAAGACTGTTCACCTACTTTGCCTTGTTAGACGAGAAAACCCCGAAATTACTACAGCGAGCAATAACCTACAGCATCAATGGCTAAACAGCTATAGTATCAGATTGTTCAATTCGTTGTCCTGTAGTCTCATCTGGCTATGGACGTGATATATGTAAATCACCCCCCCCGAAACCCTTACGACCATGTTCCAACTATATGAGAAAGCGGAACGCTACCAAAACGCACATCTACCCATTAATCCGACTGAAATTGTACTCTCGCAGCCTTTCGCTCATATTGCCTTCCCGGCTATACCAGTGCGAATCTATATCCTCTCGAGCTCATAAGAGAGACTAGCTTCGAGTCATTCAATATTACCACTGCAAGGGATATTGACACTTTTGCTTCGACCCCTTAATCTCGGATCAAAAGCGCCAGGGCTCAGCCGACTAGGATTTTAGGGACATGGGCCTCGCATACTCCACGAGGGATGCTTCATATTCATGGATGATTATGCATCAAGTCTGGTGAAGCTAGTTGAGGCAAATCCAATGCATAATCTATATCTCACAGTTGCAAACACAGGCCTCTTCGGCTCCGCTTTCAGCATCCACCCAACGCGAGACCCATGATAGTTCTCCGCTGTAAAGCTCTGATTCTCAGCTAGCCAGTGTCGCGTAAATGCCAGAGGAGGATTAGGCTGACCGCAGTAAATCTTCGCCGTTACTTGATGTTTATCCAAAAATCCCGCTCAATTGTCACAGGGAGGCTAGAGCTCCTCCATCCCTCCCAGACGACTGGGTTCAGCAGATCGGGGTTTTGAACAAATAAGCCTGCTTGGTCATGACTAAGGGTTTGAGAGCGGATATGGATTTCGCATCAAACGCCGAAATCGTGGCTCCAAGGGCTGAGTGCTTTGAACGCACTCGAAGATCTGACCCTTGCAACACGCAGCATGCAATTCCAATTCGTCGCCCCGTTTTTGGAAAAAGGTCTGATACGCTTGTTTAAGGTCTTGTCGGTCCTTTGCATTATGACAGTTCATGAAGCCGTAGTCGGCAATGACCGTCCTGGATGGATCAGGGTCAGCCATGTTGCAAAATTCTTTGAGGGCCCAAACGCTGATGTTCCGGTTGACGCCGTTCATCAGGGGTTCGAAGTGGCGGAATGTCTTGTAAGTCTTGGTGAAGCCATACTTATCTAGGAGACGTAGCATACTTGGGGTGTCCATGGCTTTCCAGAATTCCTGAAAAGAGCATTTTTGAATGAGCTGCTGGTACATTACTCCCAATGGACTTTCAGCCCATTCATCCGGACGAGTGCAGAATCCGAGGCTGATCCAGGCTAGCGTACCAGGCCTTGGATGCCATCCGTTCAACAATTGTGCATAGATTAGGAAGGCGTGCTGCTTGGCGTCGGGCTGAAGCGCGCCCACCGGGGTATCTCTGTCTTCTGCATCCAGAACAGAGACGGCCAATTGTTTCAATGCATCCGTCAGATCAGACAATGATCTCGGCTTCGCAAGGTTGAAGATCCAGTCATGATTGAGGAACCAGGCAAAGTACTCGCCCCTCAACTCCTCTGGAAGTGTCGAATATGCTGCAATGATGTTTTGTTTTAGCGTTCTTTCGACCTGCCAACGATGAAGTTTACGATCTCCAACTTTCAAGTACTTGACCAGGCCTACGAAGAGACCCAAAACGTGAGACCGACTGTCAGTGTCATCAAAATGGCGAAAGCCAAAATCGTCCAGTACAGAGGGCTCTTCCGGCAATTCATCATAATAGCAATCCAGCACGAGGTAATCTGCCGAGTCCAGCTCGCGGCCTATGCGGCAACAGAACTTGTGCTTATACCAAGCTGTTTCCTGGCATTCGGTTCCGCAATACCACGCTTCTTTGCACTTGGAACAGCGTCTCAGATATTTATCGTCGCGACACACATCACAAACCGCGGGTTCAGGTGCTGGCCGTGCAAGTTCTTGCGCGTTCGTTCCCAATTCCAGATCGTCAAGCACAGGTTCTGCTGAGTGAGATCTATCAGATGGTCAGTGAATCTCATCGAGTGTGGACTGCGGTGCCGTTCACCCGAGATTTTCTAGCCATTTCGCGTTACGCTCTCTCGCAAACCTCTCGTGATACTGGCGACGGAGATGATCTACAGCACTATCCGTTGTTGGGTTCATACCGGAGCTGGTTGAAGGAGCCGCATCAGACTCTTTGACCATATTCAATTTCGATTGGTCTCGGTCGAGTGCCAGAGACGCTGTGGATACCATCAAGCTCCGGATCGCTGCATTCATGCACGTTGGATATTCCTTCTGGAGTCGTGCTTGCCGTGGCAGCGTCCAATTGGGATAAATTTTGCCATGATTTCGCCGTGCTCCAAATCGCGAAAAGTTCTCGAGAAAATACCCGCAAAGCAGGCATGTTTTCTTGCTGACGCCGAGGTAGGGTAATGGTTGAAGGTCTCCTCTATCAGCATGCAACAAAAAGAAAAGCATCTGTACTTCGGCGTGAACATGCAGAGGCTGTCCGAGCGCTACCTCGAACTTCTTGAATTTCGAATGAGGTACTCGCTCGGTTATCCATGAGGGCAACTTCATTCCACCAGTTTTATAACATGCATCTATCACGCCCATTGCTTGTTCTAGGCTTGCTCGTGGATTCGACACTATAGGCGTTTCCACGAAGATAATCGTTACTTGAGAGAAGGAAGCGAAACGTTTGGCAGCATCTAGAATCGTATCGTAGGCAAGTCGTAACCGGCCTAAGAATCTTAACAATTCTAGGGTAGATTCAATCCGACCTTGCCTGATGCTCCTGCCAAGGCATGCCTTGATATCAACAGCCCGGGCGAGATCATTTGCGCTCTTGACGATGGACCCAGCTAAGGATTTATTACCAGCTCGGAACTGCTGGCAGTCGCTCTGAAGCTTTGCAAAGTCTCCCACGGTATCGCCTTCTTTAGCTACAGATAAGGAGCGTCCTTGGGCGCTGCTTCGCATACCGTGCAGAAATTGGCGAATATTATATTCGATGCGCTTTTCGTAGAAAACCAACAGAAGCTCCCATAGCTGACTCTCTTGCTCGTGATTGCCGACATCTGAGACTATTATTAGGTTATGATCTACCTTCCTGACGTAGAACGAACCTCGAGAGAGTTTCTCTAAACACACGGCAAGATTCCTGCTGAATTTGTCATCATGCTTAACTAGCTTCTTATTTCGCGAGACAAATATAGTGGCACCATCTTCTTGCTCTACCATAGCCGTGCATGACACAAAATTGATCGGTTCTTTCTCCCGAGCGAACACCTCTGCTAAGCGATCCAGAAAGCGTTTCAACAGATCGCCGTGGCTCGTTTCTGCAAGAACATCTAGTACGTTGGTAGCAGCGTCTGATTCGACCTCATTCTCTTTGCTCATGTCCAGAAGCGGAGCAAGTGGCTCACGCTGCTGCTGCTCGACCCAAGCTACACGAGCTAATGTGGCGAGCTGTATCTCCTCTGTGGCACCGAAGCGCCAGTTTGCGTTTTTATCACCCTCGTCTGCCATATTCGCAATCTTCCCTGTTCATGTCCGTGTTGCCATATAATCATGTACAACGTGTATTCATGTACAACGTGTAGCTTGAGCCGAAGGCTAAGAGGGAGGTCTTGAAGTGGGGCTACGAGATGTGCCGATCCCTGCATAAAAAGCATTTTGATAGGCCACCAGAACGATTTATGTCACTTCGTTTTGACCAATCAACAAGCGGAGCTGACATGCGGGGCAACTTCATTCCTCGACCTCAATGCTGCCGATTTATCTGCGCGAAGAAGGTAAAACTCGCGTAGGTTAAGGCATCCAGGAAGCAGGTGGAGATCCGCGACCACTTTCTCCATGACGACCTCTTCCGAGATTTTATGACCAATTTGACGCTCCGGGTCCAACGTTTGATGATCAAATCGGCCTGGTGCAATGATACGTTCGTTAAATCAAGATTCTTTAAGTCCAGAGAGCAAATTGGCGAGAGACAATGTTCAAGGTACGTAAAGAGGAGCTGAGATGAAGGCATTTGCCGCGAGTGCCTATGATTGTGCGTAGGAGATCCAGTAGTGAGGGGAGGTTTCGCTCACTCGGGAGTGCTAGATGATAGACCTGATTACACATCTCGCGGGGCAAAGGCAAGAAGCTGGCTTGAGTACGAATGCAGTCACTGCGCATGTTGGCAGGCTACTTCGAATCCTCGGAGTCGAAGTTTCCGGCATAATGGACGCACATCGTCTCTCGTAATACAACATCGGTAATGAATGTATCGTTCATTGGGTATATAGTCAAGTGTGTACAACATAATAGTTGAAGATCTTGGAGACAGGCAATGAGAAGACAGCCAGGAGAATATTGAGGGTCATTGCTATATGGGCTTGAAGGTACGGGTTTTTGGCGCCAAGACATTACAGCATCGATTACTAAGTAATCACCTCGAGTCTTGGCAGGCTTGGCAATATCGCATTGTCTGGCTGAAATCAAATGTTCTTTCACCTACTTCGAATGAAACCAGTTTCACCACTGAAGTCAGGCAGGTGCACTGGGTGCTGACGCATACCGGATCACGAAGGATGACTTCTCGGCTTACAATCACACCCGTTTTCGTCACCGAGGCGCCACTTTATCTCTAACAGAAGACAGCGACTACCTCAAGCCATGGCCAAGTGGCTTAGAAACCTACATCTTTCTAACCTCATTGAGCTATATACCGGATCAAGCCTAAGATCATATCACAATTATTTCGCGCCTATGAATAACCCTCAGCCATCTGAGTACATCTTTATCGGTGGCGAGCCCCAGGTGACAAACGTGAAGAATGATCCTGCTCGTTGATTCGGTAAGCACAAACTATCAAATCCTCTCAGATGCGGTGTTTTCCTCAGCTACTGCATAAGACCTACTAGCTCCTTAGTAGAGTACAATGGCTGTTCCAGGAACAATCCATATTTTTCTACTGTGTGACTGTGCAGCTACGACGACTCTAGCCCCACAATGCTCATCAAAGCAGCTAGAAAACCTGATGACCTCACTCATCTGTTTCACTGCCGAGCACTCGCTGAGCTGTGTGATTTACCGTGCACATTGTCTCAATCTTGTTCGGTTTAGATAGAAACTTCCATTGCAAAGACTCCTAGATCGAGCAGAAGAACCCCGGAGACTCCAACGACCATCTCAATTAATCAACGTCTGAAGACCAAACATACTCCCCACATAAGCCGACCACGAGCAATCCCTACCCGCCGCCCTCGCCGCATACGCATAATAAACATATGAAGCCGCCACATCCTCCGGATAATTTCTCGAGTCAAACGTTGGCAAATTTCTACTCTGCGCGTTACTCGTCACGCAATTCCAGTCAAAGCAA
>JAABUL010000671.1_pt1 | contig 71886 bp, 68 predicted proteins | sample 5559151 | NCBI WGS metagenome assembly JAABUL01 (sample SAMN10711876, study PRJNA513368) | rock metagenome | isolation source: Antarctica rocks | place: Antarctica: Victoria Land, Pudding Butte sud | reverse complement strand
CTAGGAAATCTACATCGAGGATTCTAATTCGCTAGACTACTATTTAAAAAACGAATAGGCCCTATTAGTACGAGCGACCGAAAGGAGCTATATAATACTTAAGTAACAATAGGAACGGTTTTCCGTACAAATTGCATTGTCGACGGATACGAGATCCTTACTATAATAGACTCCGGAGCTAGCGGAATGTTTATCTCGGAACGACTTATACGACGACTCGGGATAGCTACCTAAAAGAAGAAAGATAGAGGGTACGAAGTAAGAGCTATCGATAGCTCTAATCTACCTAGTATAGATAGCGAAACAATACCGCTACTACTAGCTTTTTAAGGACACTACGAGGAAGTTGTCTTAGATATCGTACCTATAGCTAGACACGATATCGTACTAGGTACTCCTTAGCTTGAAAAGTACAACCTAGATATCGACTAGGTTAAGAGAGTACTTAGGTTTAAGAGATATAGATACGTTACTAACATCTATCCTAGAAGCTAGTAGCGTTCGACTCTAGATAAGGAAAGGTAGATTAACGAAATAGATCGCTAACCGCTAACGATACTACAACTAACTAGCTCGGACTCTATAGACACCGATGTAGGCCGAACTAGGTTATAACGTAAGAGTAAAGGAGGAAATTACGTACCTCTAGGAATCCCTAAAGAATTTAAGAAATAGAAGCGACTCTTTTAGGAAGAGATAGGACTCGAGGCCCTACCTAAACACTCGTAATAGGACTATAAGATTAAACTTATACTAGGATCTAAGCCCCCTTACCGGCTAATGTACCCGCTTTCTATAGTAGACCTCGAAGTAGATAGAGAATAGACTACGAAAATAGAAGGAAGTATACAAATACGACCTTCTAAATTACTATTTACGGCGCTAGCATTCTTTATACCTAAGAAAGGAGGAAAACGACGAAAGGTTATCGACTACCGCGACCTAAACGAAATCACCGAAAAGGATCGCTACCTAATACCGCTAATCGAACGAATAAACGACTACTTTTACGGAGTCTAATAGTACTCTAAGATCGACCTCCGAGACGCCTTCTTTATAATTAGGATAAAGGAGGGCGAAGAGTATAAAATAGCGTTCCGTACGCAAAACGGACTCTACGAGTTTCTAGTTATACTAATAGGGCTTACTAACGTACTAGTAACATACTAGAGGATAATTAATAACGTTCTTAGCGACCTTATCGATATTACCGTTATCGCCTACATCGACGATATACTTATCTTTATAAAGGGATCTCGAGAGTAGTACGCTAAGGACGTAGCTACTATCCTCGAACGACTAAGCGCGACTACCTTTAAGACTACACTAGAAAAGTACGAGTTCTTTAGAAAGGAAGTTAGTTTCCTTAGCTTTATTATAGGAACTAATAGAATTAAGATCGATCCTAAGAAGACAATCTCGATTATAGACTAGCTAGTACCTAAGAACGTTAAGGATGTATAATTAATCCTTAGACTTACGAACTACAACCGAAAGTTCGTTAAGGACTACTCGAAACTAGCTATACTACTTACGAACCTTATACAGAAGGATATCCCTTTTAGGTAGGATACGGATTAACGAAAAGCATTCGAACGACTTAAGAAAGTATACTACGAAGTACTAACGCTACGTATATTTAACTTAACAAAACCGATATAAGTCGAAACCGACGCCTCCGACCTAGCGATAGGAGTATACCTTATATAAGAGTTCGACGGGACTCGGTATCCGATCGTATACTTCTCGAGAAAGATAATACCTACGGAACAAAATTATAAGATTTACGATAAGGAGCTACTCGTAATCGTCGTAGCATTACGATACTAGAGAGTGTACTATAAAGGAGCTATAGGACTAATAATCTACTCCGATTACAAGAACCTAACATACTTTACGATAATAAAGGTTCTTACCCGACGGCAAGCACGATAGTTAGAGCTACTTAGAGAATATAAGTTCGAAATCGTATATACTCCCGGAAAAGAGAATAGGCGCGCCGACGTACTTAGTAGACGAAGCGACTATATAGAGGGACATAAGCCGTAACAACACCGTATACTAAAGGTTAATTAGGACGGATCGCTTAGTACGAACCCGTAAGAGTTTAACGTAGTTATACGAGTACTACGAGACAATAACGAGGAGTTCCCGATATAGTATAGGAAACTTAAGGTTCTACTAGATAAGGAATAAGAGTGTATATAGGATTACTACGACGGACTAGCTCTAGGACATCCTAGGATTACACGAACTATAGAACATATTAGGAGAAACTTTATCTTCCCTAATATAAGGAAGAAAGTTTCTACCTATATTAAGAAATACGAAAGCTATAATAAGAACAAAGTATTACGATACGTATAGTACGGGAATCTCTAGTTTAGAGAACCGCTATACTAACTATAGGACGAAGTAACAATAGACTTTATCGTTAAACTCCTAAAATTAGAGGATCCGGTAATAGGGAACAAGTACGATTCTATACTTATAATAGTCAACTAACTAACGAAGTACTTACACTTCGTACTATATAACGAAACTATTAACGCTAAGTAATTAGGTTGCCTAGTACTTAATAGGCTCGTTCGGTACTACGGCGTCCCTACGACATTTACTACGGATAGAGACAAGCTCTTTACGTCGAAGTACTAGAAAACCCTAGTATTAGCTATAGGTATAAAACATAAGCTATTAATAGCTTTCTACCTATAAACGGATAGATAAACCGAACGATCGAACTAAACACTAGAAGGATATCTACGATACTACGTTAACTACGTATAGAATAACTAGGTAGCTCTCCTACTACTAGCCTAGATTGTACTTAATAATAATATATTAGAAACGACTAAGATATCTCTATTCTTTAGAAACTTCGGAAAGGACCTAAACCTATTTATAACGCTATAACTAGGACTAGACGTAGACCGCGCTATTATAGACGTAATATAATTTAAGAAGATCTACGAAGAAGTAAGGACTAGAATACTATACTAACAAGAAAGCCTTAATAGAGTAAGGTATAAGGATTCAAAAACGGTACCTTAGCTTAAGGAGGGGGATAAGGTCTTCCTCCTTATAAAGAATTTAAAGACTAGGAGAAAAGTAAAGAAATTAGATTATATAAAGGTCGGACCATTTTTAATTAGCGATGTTAAAGGACTAAATAACTACTAACTCGATTTACCTAGGGATATAAGAGTGTATCCGGTATTCTATATATCTATACTAGAACTAGCGGACCTAGAGATTCCGCTATAGACAACGTTCTACTTTAAGCTATAAGAGGATAATACCTTCGAGGTCGAGAGGATCCTCGACAAACTTAACGGAAAATACCTCGTTAAGTAGAAAGGATACCCGGACTCCGACAATACTTAGGAACCTAAGAAAAACCTAACGAACTATTAGTAAGTACTCGAGGAATATACTAGGGGGTAGGACGGTATATACTAGCTTGTTAATTACGTATAAGGGTACTTAGCTAGGACTAGTTGTAATCTTAGGTAGGGATTTAGTAGTCTCTAGAATTAGGGAAAAATCCTAGAAGGAATCTAGATATCCTTCTAGCGCGCTCTATATATAAGGATCTAGGTTTAGGGTAAGGCCTTCCGAAGGACCCTTAAACAATAGGGAATTAGTAGCTACCTCCCTAGCCTCCTATTCCCGGATACTACGGTCTTCGACGGTAATCGCCTCCTCGGCGCGATAGTCTAACAAATCGCGCTATTATCGTAAACGTTCTTCGCGGGCTCGAGTAGTACGTAGCGCCGTCTACAACTTCTCTAGTTCTAAAAACAAGGAATCTTACGTCGATCGAGCGTCCTTTATTCCCTAATCGAGCTTCTCTTTCTCGGAGCGAAGACGCGAAAACTCTAACTAAGTAATCCGGACGTCGTACCTTTAGTTACGACTTAGACACTTACTACATTTACTAGAGCGTAAATAAACCCGATACACCCGGTAATAACGTATATAGGTGCTACATTTTCGGACTATTACTTCTCCCTTAGAGGTAATAAATTCGGCTAGGTGTTTTCGACGAACGGTACTAGAAAGTTTTAACTCTTTTAGCATCGTATAAAGATATACGAATAACGAATAACGAGATAAGGGAAACATAGCTATATAGCTCGGGACGAGCTAGGCTATAAGGGGGATAGTATTATAAGTATAATATAGAATACGTAGGTTTAGGGTAGAATAAGGACTACTCTATCTTACGGCTTTAGCTAGGACGATAGAGTAACTAACTTACTCTATACTCTATACTCGTTCTATAGAATAGAGTAGGAGAGCACTATAGAGTAACTTACAATTACTTAAGTATATAGGAACTAAGGATGTCTTCGATATACTTATATTTAACTTATATTATAATCTTATTAAAAGGTCTATAACTATTTATAGTACATTCGAGTTATCTTACCTAAACACCTACTACTACCTACTCTTTAAAGAAGTACTTACGTAATACTACTACCTTATAGGATCGTAATAAAGACGAGCGGCTTCCTCGTCGTAGATCTTCTAAAGTTTATCGCTAATTAGGTAAACGTATTCTTCGGTACTAGAAATAAGTTAGTAATACTAGTTTAAGGACTAGTAGTAGGACTAGTTTTAGTACTTACCCTACTTCCTTAGCCTTAATCTTTTCCTCTATCTTCTCGTCTTCTACGATACTATACTTATAGTCTACTATAAGGGCCTTATAGAATAACCTAGTAGTATTAAGCTTATCTTTACTAGTACTACCCCCCCCCATATCTACTACTCTTAGTACTAAACTTATTATACTTATACTATACTCGTTAGTATACTAGTTATTGTACTAGTAGACTAACTACTTATATTACTAGTCTTTATATACTTCCTTAGATTATTTATAGTTTTGCTAATATAGAGATATATATCGCTAGTCTTCTTCTAGTTATCGTTTTGTCTAATACGTAGATTAGAAGGTAGTATAGGACTTTATTAGAGAGGATTTCGTATATAGTTAGATCCTAATACTAGTTAGTATACTAGTCGTTATATTAGTAGAAGTAGTAGTATATATTTTCTTTCTTTAACTTCCTTAGATCGATATATCTACTCTAGTTAAATCTCTTAACTTCTTTTACTTCGTTATAAATATAAATATATTCGACGTAGCTATTACTTCCTTTAGCGATTAAAGGTATAGCAGTAGGTATAGTAAAAGATTTCTAAAAGACTAGTACTAAGACTAGTAGTAGTACTAGTATAAGGACTAGTTAACGAAGTAGTAGGTGTCGTAGTATAAGGTTTAATGGTCAGTTAAGAAATGATGTAGTCAGTTGAACTTTTAGCGTCTTGGCGCTAAGCCACCATGGTCAGCTGACCTTTTCGCGTGGTCAGCTTAGCCGTATCCACCACACACACCTCCAACTGCTCTTCGACCTCGAGGCGTTTACACCCTTTCTGGCACGAGCCTGTCTCCAATTCTAGTATGGACAGAACGATGCAAGCCAACTGAGACGATGCCCCTGTTCCTGGTCATGATCCCGAACGCAACGGCATGAGAGCAACCACCCAATGGCAGGTATGCGAACCGTCTCAACCATCACGACAAAACTACCTCAAGCATCGAAACCTCGGACGCACTGGCCGGCACGTGGCTGGGGCGAACCATTGCCTTGAATCGTTCCATGTGAGGCGTCCGCGGTTTCGATATCCATCGATATGCACGTTCTATCGTTTCACGAGGGGCTCAGCTGGTGGCCCGTGTCTGCAGGCCAAAGCATGTCCGATACCCCAAATTCAGGCACTAAAACTACGCTCTGCAGCCGTACCTACTCTGGAAGACCTCTCCCAAACCGTGGCTTGCTGTGCCATGCGCAAACTGGGGTTGAGACCATCAAGGCCACACGGGCGCCGAGTAATGCACCATGGTGGCCAAAATCAGGACCGCATGCCCCGAAACCACGTCCTGCAGCCATGCACCTTCGCGAGGGCCTCTTTCGGGTCGTGACTTACTGTGCCGTATACACATTTGGCTTGGGAAGACCAAGGCATCATCGCCACAGACGAACACTCCAAGGAATGACCACCACGAGCCGCTTCTCGAGACTCCCTAGCACAGTTGAGGATTTGTGTGCTTTGTACCCTTGGCCATGCAGATAGGGCAACGGTGAGTATGAGGCATAAGTACCCTTCCTATCTCTGCCTACCTCCCACTGACCTCTGCCATTATCGCCTCTCATCCCATTCTGCCCAGTCGCCGCGTCTACCCACTCTTTGAACATTTCCATCGCTTATCCTGGCTGAACCTTCTACATTATGACTACCTCCCCAGGACCTGATATTAACTTTGATGAAGTCCGTAGACGACTCTTCCCAGACACCGATGTCACCGCACCAAGGTCCGACTTTGCTCTACACCATATCAAGGATACTTGTCGATGGGTCTCGAAGACAGGCTCCTACTGCTTCGAGAGAAACCGGAAGTACGTTGCCACTTATACCGACCTCAGCTCATGCTCGCGCGTGCGGGATCTCAGTGGACTCACCCCAGAGCTGTGCGACGAACTGTTCTGTACACTGCATGCAGCGGCCGCGAAGCCTTCCTGCTTCAACGAGAATGCGGCTTGTGGCGTCCTCGTGACTGTGGATCGCAATGGCCAAAGGAATCTCGCCTCGGATCAGAAGGGACAGATGCTGCTGTTCGGCGGCGATGACATGATCCATTGTGATTTTCAGGATCTCGACACCCTTCCCAAGCACGGGGCACTTGTCTTCGATGCGTTGAAGAGAGTAGCGACCTTACCAAAACTCTTGGAATTCCATGGAGATTGGAAGACCGAGCGTTACGACACGCAGATCGATCACATCGTCAGCAATAACGATGTGGTCAACAGTGAAGCTCTTGACGTCGTAGAAGTGAAAGAAGACGAAGTCGAAGTAAAGCTAGAAGACGATGACTTCACCTCGACGTCTTCAGCAGCAGCAAGAACAAACGGTTTTCTCGTCGCACGACCGAAATCCGGTCCATCTCAGCAACAAAGGTCACCAAGCCCGCGAGCCGAGCGAGCCTCGCGGACGATGGAGCGTGATCCGATCTACAATCAAGATGTAAGAGTCGCTGAAAAGACTGTCCTGCAAAGGTTGCGGGAGGATCTGGTGCTAAAGGACGACCGACCGGGCTATGTTTACGCCATACGAGATCCCGAGCTCGGCCTCGTCAAGGTCGGCTCAACGCTACAGACCATCTCAACTCGTCTTGGCCAGCTCCAAAACGCGTGTAAGCCGGGTGCTCCCCTGGTCATTGTGGCTGGAAATGATAACAAGCCCGTGTTCGAATACAAACGACTCGAACGACTTGTACAGGCCGATCTACAGGCACATCGGTGGTACTTTCGTTGTCCCTGCGGACCGAAGTCTGATACCAAACACCAGGAATGGTTCGACGTCTCAGACGATGTGGTGTCGAGGACACTTATGCTCTGGAAAACCGCCATAATGCAGAATCCTTACGGCTTGGAAAGGCTACCGCCAGCGCCCGATAGATATCCACTGGTGGTTGAGTGGCTGGTCAAGATATCCCCGAAAGCTCGTATCCTGGCATACGAGAGTCATGACCACCATGACCTGAGACTGGCACGCTGGATGGACTTGTTGCCCGAGAGCGTAGCTACCAGACTTGGCCTGAGCAAACTCGAACTACGATCACCTGCCCAAGATGTAAAGCGACCTCTCGCAGCAAAATCCCACACCAGAGCGTCTTCGTCCACCACTTCGACTAAGACGCAACCGATCAAATTCCGCGGGCTTTCTCCAGAACCTTCGGTCACGCGGTCACGGGTGGCGAGTGCACAAGCGGCGCTCGAATCACGAACGAAGCAAGACCCTGGTACCATGCATGAACCGAAGCTGGAGACTGTGGCTACCCCGGCGAAGCAGGAACAGCAGCCCGGCAGGCCTGGCTTGGTCACACCAGAGAGGCCGCGCATCACTGCAGCGAAGACAGTCCCCTTGGCCCCTACTTTTGGGAACGGATATCTTACGCCAGAAAGGAACCCGTTCGAAGCTCCAACACCTCACGAGGAATCCGTGAATCCGTTCTCAACACCGACGCCGGGACCGACTCGAGCAGACAGGCCCTTGGCCCCTTTCCATGATGTTAAAAGTCACATTATCAGGTCGCAGTCGACACCAACAATTGTTTTGCCAGATCAGAAACCCGATGAACGATCTACAACGAGGTTCGTCACGAGATGCGAAAGACTCGTGTGCTTGGTCAAGGAAGAACTGCCTCCGCACGTTTACAACGACGTCATACGGTTTCGATGGCAGTTGGCGTACGCCTTTACTTTTGGCATCTTTGCTCCCTTCATACCTGCAGTGCTTGCCGTGGCTGTTTGGTGCGTGTTCTTGCCGCTTTTTGTGGGCGAGCTTCGGTCGTGGTCGTTCGTGGACTCTGCCTCGATTTGAGAAATCAGGGTACTTGTTCACGACTCGGAATCAGGCGTTGTGATCGGAATTGACGACGGTGTGAGTGTATCTAGCTTCAGGGTATGCTACGAACAGTCTCTTTCCCAGATTCACGAACCTCCTCGCACAAGCCAAAAGAAGGACGATTTTGCCGAGCGCAGCCACGAAAGCAGAACCCTTCCTGACAGAGTCGCCGGTCTGTCACCAACAGTACCGCATCAATCAGGCACACAAGTCCAGTCCCAGTCCAAGAAAGCACACAGCTTTTAAGAACATTGTTCCGACGAGTTCTGACATCCATCTCCTGGCGCGCTGCTTCGTTGATCCCGTTCATGGCACTTCATTCGAACGAGCCGTCAGTGTCATGACTTCCGGTGTGATGCGGCACGGCCGAGTAGGCGGGGCGCTCATCAGGGAAACAACAGGTGCTTCCAGCGTGAGATTCTGCGGTCGTGGTCTTGGTCGCCAGTGTCCTCATGCGTCACTGAACCCAACCGCTTGATCAGCTCACGATCACGTTTGAGTCCCGTTCTTTGCAAGTAGGCATGAAGGACCTCCTCACAGCTCTCCAATGCCTCCTCATACATGAACTCGTCATCTTCTGAGGAGTATCCTGTCCACCGAACCCTGTATAGCCTTGTGCCGTCGCTGTCCGTGCGGTGGCCGACGATCTTCTCAACCTCGTACACGTCAGCCTCATCCTCCTCTGAATCATCCACTGGTGTTGGCTGATACCTGGCCCTGGACATGTGCGCCTCCAGCCGAGAGTTGTGTGAGGTGCGTTGGAGCCTCTGAGCCTCTCAACTGCGCGCAATCGAGTATGTGGTTGATGTCGGGTTGCTTGGTATTTCGTACGGATTCACCATACCCACGTGAGTCCAGAAGTCCAGCGTTATGATCGCCACTTCTTTGAAGACGCGGAAGTACTCTCGGTGCCTGGTGTCCTTAGAGGGGCCGCAAGGGCATCGGAAGAAACATCTATGCGACCGCAAGTCGATCTGCACAAGCCGTTTGATGCGCTTATAGGCAGTGTAGGCTAGGATTTCGAACGGGACGTCCGGCTTGCACGCTTTCTCGGTCTCGCGGATTCGCTTTTGAACGCCTACGAACGTGGAGCCAACTTTCGCCATCTGGAGCTTCTCATCCCAAAAGTGCTCCATGTTGTCTCCTCGAGTAGTCGGTGTTCTGTGAGAACGTTCAGATGGGATCGTAGTCTATCTCTGCGGCTGCGGCTATGGCTCCTCACTTCGAGTTCTGGTTATGTGGCCCCATCCTGTTGAGTAGCTCTTTACGAGTTTGCTGGGAGAGCTTGTTCGTACTTGAGCCCGGACGAACTCGCTGCTCTTTTGCTTCGAAGGCTCAGTGGCTGGCTTGGTCGTCGGTACTCGCTTCTCCCCTTGACAAAGATTGAGAATGGACCGGGAAAATTTGATCGGTCTGCATTAGCGAGCATACCTTGTGAGCACCCTTCTTAAAACTGTGACTGCTCGCAAGGGTACTCACAGCTTGCTGCGTGCATGTCGCTTCTGCGAACTTACTTCAACCTCCTACCTTCTAACCTTAGCTTTCCACTTTCGGGTAGCGCGTGTTGCATGCTGCATGATGATGCATCTTCTGAGACACTGCAAGAACTGGAGAAGTGTGCACAAACTGCATGTGACAGGTTCTCCTTGATACTCATGCCAATGGTCGATGATCGTATGGCTATAGCAGCTAAGATCACTCAAACTTCTCCCACTTGATAACCGCCCTTGTCCGTTTGCCATCCTGTCCCATCATCAGCAATGCCAGTCAACCAGACTAGATCAATCAACTCACCTCAGTAACCATATCCTGCTTCGGCTGCAACACCATAAACGCCTTCCCACTCTCCTCCCAATACTCCGCTCTCCTCTCCTCCTTCCCACCAATCCTCGACGGATCACTACACACCTCCACCGTCGTCTGCCAATACAATCCCTCATCGTCCCTGAACAGCTCAAGATACCCACAGTACATGCTTAACCCTCGCCCAACATACGCTACCTCCTTGTCCTCGCCCAGTTGCCACGGTTTGCCCGATGGCAGAGCACCCATCCGGTCTCGACGAGCAACGTGGGCGGATAGGTAGCCGTTGTGGGAGATGAGTACCCGGCCTAGGGGTTCGTCACCATGTGGTTTGGCGATAAGTTTCTTGTCGGTGCCGGATCCGTCGAAGAGTTTGTAGGTGATGCATTTCCAGCCGCCGGCGAGCTTGTCGCAGTAGTCTGGCCAGATGTTTTCAGGCATGTTCTTCTGTTGCTGTGATGGAGTCTTTTTTGGTTGCAGGTCTGATCGCAAACATTGAAGAGGTTGTTTCGTCTTGGTTTCTCCACTGTGTTCTCCAACACATGGAGTACTTCGTCTCGAGGTCGTTGCGATATCGGCCCTCGGGTGACCAAGGTTAAAGTTAGTATATGGAAACGAGTGATGGGTGACAGGAACACAGGTAAAGTACGCTTCTTCGCTAGCTACTACGATGCCATTGTCATTTGTACTGTCTCTGACTCCGAGCAGTATCTTCTGGGATGTCAACGCTTCACTCGAGGCCTGCTGGCTTCGTGTTCAGCTCTCGATACACAAACCCGCCGATGCTGAGGCTGCCACTAACCTCCTCGTCCTCCGTGGATTCCACCCCATCGCCCGACCTCTTCTTCTTGCGCTTCTTGCCAGTAGGTGCTTCATCTAGCCGCACTGCGTGACCGAGCAATGCCTTCTCCTCCTCGCTGTCATTGGCCTTCTTCTGCAAATGGGTAGGCGAGACAAGCTTCCCATGCGCCATGCGCCAGCCCTGCGCCGACAGCAACCTCCACTTCTCGCCGATCTTGAACCGCACGAGATCACCCGTCGCTTGAGCGTCTTCCAGCGAGTCATGACCTTGAGCACCGCCCGTCTGAATCGCCCGGCCGAGATGTTGACTTGTTAGTGCTTTTAGGCCGAGCCGCATAGGCAGGCCGCCACGGGGGTGTGGGAAGAGGATAATGGTGTCGATGATGGTAGGATGGCAAAGCCGCACCACGTTTAAATCATTGTCGATTGCGTGGCCGATGAGTGGTGTTGTAGGCGTAAGGTACTGGCATAGCAATTCGCGTGCGCGCTCTATGTTCTCCACAATTGAGCCATCGTTCCCGTCTGGGCTTGAGTCGTCGTAAGCCTTCGCGTTGGCAAATGGTTCAGGCCAGACTCCAGAGAACTGGCTATTGAAGTCGATGATGGTCCCCGGTGGCCGCACCAGAATGTCGAGCAGGAGACCACCAGCGGGCCAAGACACCGCCGTCAGTCTGATGAGCTCGAGTCCAGATGTCGTGTAGCCCATCTCGCAGTCGAAGGTAACAGCTTTCAGGGTGTGCCCTTTCCTGTCTGACTTAGGTTTGTCATTCTTTGGTGTGGTGATGAAGGGTAATACGGCAGCCAATCTTGCCGGGCTGGTTGTTTTGAAGACGTGGTCAACATTGATGGTGCAGCCGTCTGAACCAAGAAGACCGTTGCAGCAAGGAAAGTAGGTGTCCCTACTGAGCCCGCTCGCTATCTCGCCTTTTGTTCTCTGCGGGATCACCTTCCGATTGGGATGGTGCTTGCAAGGCCCCGATGTCAGTCGGCCATCGCCATGACGCTCTGGGAAGACTTCAAATCTTCCTTTGCATCTATCACATTGTTCGAAGTTTCCGCCGGCTTTCGCAGCCGCCACTGCCTCTGCTGCCTCGGCCTCGGTCGGTGGGGTCGGTATGTACCCATATCTGGCAAGACCACTCTGATCGGCCACAAGATGAGGCAGGATTAGGCATTCTGCTTTTAGCGGAAGTCCAGTGTCGACCGGCTTGGCCTCTCTCGCGGTCTTCGCCTTTGGCTCCTCCGGGATGAACGTGTTCTTGACATGCTCTGTCCACTGCTCGATACCCATCTTGCGGTAGAACGCGATCCGCTGCTTGATGATGTTTGGATAGAGCGACGAAGACTCCTTCGCGATCTTCTCTTCGTCGTCGAGAGCAAGCTTGATCACTTCCTGCTCGCTGAGGTGGAGCAGATGCTTGTTTGCCAGATCTTTGGCATCCGAGACGCGTTGGTTGAGCTTGACGAGCTCTGCGTGAAGATGTTTCAAAAAGAGCGATCGCTTGTTGTGTCCAGCAGGATCGTTTGGGATCAGCCGAGGATTGAGAGTCTCCTTCATGTCAGGTTCTGGTCTCACGGGCTGAGGTTTAGCATTTGCGGTGCTGTTGGGAGATCGGATGTTGTTGCTAACCACGCGTTGCGGATGTAACGAAGTTCTGCCGTTGGTAGGCGGAGGTGTAACGGGCCGGGTCAGGCTTGGCGTCTGCCTCGCAACGTCCATGTGAATGTTGCCATCGGCGAGAGTGCTCGTGATCGCCTTGGCAATTGAGTCAGCACCGCCCGATCTGGCAGCTGCTAGTTCTGAGCGGATTATGTCGGCTCTGCTAGGAGGTTTGGCTGCTGCATTCTCGTACGTGACTCTCCTCCGCTTCGCTGGTGGCTCACGTGATAATCCACCATTCTCTTGCGCAAGGTCGGACTTGGCACTAATACCGGGTCCAGCGTCGGTCGTCGAGGTGGCCAAGTCGTGCGAGAAAATGCAGTTTGTCAGCCCGCACTCCTCGCCTGAAGGGCAGGCTATTCCCTTGAACAGTGTCGTGGTCGAGAACACCATATTTGATGAAATCTCAATTTGCTCGAGTGCCGGCACGAGCCATGCAGATGTCTAGCCAGGGGCTGCGCTCAGATGCTGGGAGTATCACAGTCAGAAGTCATGTGCCGAGTTCTTCATATACACTCCTTCGTGACAGGAGTCCTTCGACTCGTATACCGAGCCAACGGCAAGTAAGCTGGGAACTGCGTAGGCCAGACTCACAACTGTGCCTGAGCTATATGCTGGAAAGTAGAGTGTCCTTTGAAATAGGAACAAAGGCTTGGTGTTTGCCTTACTCAATGCGACAGATTCAGCCAGCAAACACTGCTACTCGTCTGAACCAGCTGCATGTGCTATCACGAGCTCGACCAATTGCATTAGCTCTGATAGTTCTGTTTTACACTCAACATGGATTGGTTTGTGAAGTGCAGTCGAACGGCGGTCGGAGGTGAAGTTGAAAACAAAACGCCGCTACGGCGGCCCAAAAGTTAGACTTCAGCTTTCGGCCTTGGACTGCGCCGAAACCAGGCACGGGGTGTCAACGACATCATGACGGGCAGTTGAGAAGCCATTGATGTTACGTCCGTTGGGTGAGGGCTATATGTAGGTCTTCACATCCTTCCATAGTCCCCGTTACTTCAGACGTTCTCATAGCGATTGCACACTCCATCTCAATCATGACCTGCCCTCCCACATCTACCGCAGAACATCTCTGTGTCCTAGTCCACGGGCTCTGGGGCAACCCCAACCATCTCAACTTCCTCCGCGAGACACTGCAAGCGCAGCATCCTGAAGACCGGCTACACATTCTCGGCGCAAAGAGCAATGCGAATGGCCACACGTACGACGGCATAGAGGTGGGAGGCGAGCGCATCACCAACGAAATTGAGCAGAAGATCAAAGACTTGTCGCACGATGGGACCAAGATCAAGAGAATCAGCATCGTAGGGTACTCCCTTGGTGGTATGGTGGCGCGATACGCGATTGGACTACTGTACAACAATGGCGTGTTCAGGGATATCGAGCCGGTCAACTTCACGACCTTCGCCACTCTACACTTGGGTATTCGCGCACCGAAGCGTGGATACGGAGCCCAGTTCTGGAACGAAATGTAAGCTGCTTGCCGGGGCCGGCCTGCAATCCGCGTGAGACACTTACTGACGGGTTATACTTCCGTGTTCACAGGGGCTCGCGGACGCTGAGTACATCCGGGCAGCAGATGTTCATGGTCGACCAGTTCCGCGATACCGGACGGCCTCTGCTCGCAATAATGGCAGACCGGAAGAGCATCTTCATTAAAGGCTTACGCATGTTCAAGAACAAATCAGTCTACGCCAATACGATAAACGACCGAAGCGTGCCGTATTTCACCGCCGGCATCAGCAGGACAGATCCGTTCGTGGATCTCGACAAGGTCGATTTGAACTATCTGCCCGGCCAGGACGAGCCAGTGATTCTGGATCCTTCGAACCCGGCCTCGCCTCGGAAGGCCAAGATCCAGGAGCGCACCTACTACGAACGCATGAGTCTGCTATCACAAAGCGCACGAAGCACTTTACCTTTCTACGCCGTGATGTTCCTCATTCTACCCATCGGCATACCCACGTATCTCGTGAACTCAATCTATCAAACCTACAAGTCCGCGCAGCGCATCAAACTGCACGAAGGAGGTCAAGCAGGCATCAGTCTCGGCCGCTACCGAATACCACTGCTGGAGGAAGCGCAAGCAGCTCAAGACCGAGTCTACGAACGTCTTACCGATTCAAGTGATAAGGACTACTTACCCACACCGCCTCCTGAGCGAGCGACATCTAGCACAGAGTCGTTGGACGATGTATCAAAGCTGGCGCAGAAGCAGAGCAAGAAGAACGACTCAGAGTTTCCGACCTTGGCGCTCACGGAGGAGCAGTTCGACATGATCGACAGTCTAGACTCCTTGGGCATTACGAAGTATCCAGTGCACATCCACAAACATCGTCACACGCACGCTGCGATTGTTGTGAGGATGAAGAAGCCTGGGTTCGAGCAGGGTGAGGTGGTTGTTAGGCATTGGGCGCAGAAGTTTGAGGTGTGAGGGGATTGGACTGGAAGCAGAGTGCACATGATGCTGTTACGTCATGTTCAGTTTCGGCTCGAGACCATTAAGTCAAAGCTCCGAAGAAGGTCCTCGCTAAAGGACACTCCGCATTGTCGGGTGTCTCACTCCACAACTGCTTGGAACAAAGGACTCAAGATGCTCTTCGATATGCAGTCGACGACTGGGAATGGTGGCAAGAGACAACGAGCCAACGAACGCACAGCCAGCATATGGCCAATGACGCGATCAGCCAACACCAGCGTACTCCTGAGGTGCTCGGGTTTGTTCGGGGCCGCCACAATCCCGAGTGGACGGACGTGGAAGCAGAGTCTGGCCGAATGGCCGGCCATGTGTCGCATCTACAACTTTGCGAGTCCTCGCAGAAAGATGCAGCCACTTCGTCTGACAGGAACAACACGAAGCCATGAGTACCATGGCTCACCTTGGCGTTGATAGAAGCGAGGATGTACAATCGCACAGCTTCTGCATGTGACGTGGAGGATCCTTAGATTAGCCAGGAGAAGACGCATGTAAAGCAATTAGATATACAGCAACGGGACGTCGTACTATATTTGAGCCATTCGCCTTCTCTGGCCTCATACCATCTAGTTGGGCAGATATAATTGTGAGAGCGCCTATAACAATAAAATCAACGGACGAGTTAGGAAGGAACAACCAATCGGTCTATACAATGCACTTGATGACGCTTTTTTTCTATCCTCCCACGCTAACCGATGTTTTGCTGGCGCCCCTCCAAAGCTTCTCCCGTTTTTCCATGCAGGGCATCGAGCAAATTGGCGGAGCCCGATCTCCAGGTCCAAGCATGATCCTGCATTAGTTTGGAGAGCCTCAAATGCGATATGACGACCTCGCGCAGCTTTGGCGGTGAATTGAGCGGGATGGAGGTATGTAAGAGTGAGGTCTCGCCCGGGTTCCAAGAGGTAGTGTTGTGAGATGTGGACGGTAACGACAGCATCCAACTCCTCGACCACATAACAAAGAAGAAAAATTTCCATTCTACACTACACAGAAGCGCGTATTGCCCGACATCATGTCGACCTCCGTCCGAACACGCAGGACTTCCGAGAACCCAGCATCTCGACCGCCACCACGGACATCTCACGCATCAGGATCTACCCACGAATCCCGGTCCAGATGGCGGGATGAGATCACGACCAACGATGCTCCAGAGTGGCGGTCAACCGCCCGACGCTCAAGGAGATCACGAATTTCTCAAGATGATGACAGGAAGACTGGCATTGCTTTCCGTGCTCCACCTGTCGCCCCCGATGACAGCATCTCTGTTGTCCAGTCACGTCGCCAGGATAACGGTAGAAAGTACAGCACTGTTTCGAAGAGGACGAAGCGTCCTACACTGCAGACGCGATCGAGCTCGCTAGATGGGAGGACGTGGTCTGGTTCTGGTGCTCCATTGACGGCGACGAATGTGCAGGCGCTTAACGAACGTGGGTCAAGTGTGCGTGAGAGCACGACTTATTCGGCGCGGAAGTCCAGGCGGGCGTCGAGGCGAGAGAGTAATGCTGTGGGTGATGATCAAGAGGGTGAGCAACGTACGACGGCTCAGCAGACGAACCGCAGTTCGAGGCGACGAGCGACAGTCACTGGAGAGGAGTATGAGTATGGCGGAGCAGACCGTGGCAAGTCTGCCTACATGTCTCGAGCTGCCAGCACTCACCAACAGTCAACACTCGACACCGGAGTCATCGCGGCTGGGGCAGCGGCTGGAGGTGCTGCCGGATATGCTGGCGCACAAAGTCGTGCTGCGATGACTGCGAATGATGTCGAGGCATCTGGCACTAGGGTATCGAGACGTACTTCTCGAGCTGCTCCTGCAACTCGAACTGGTGCAGCTTCTTCCAACCATGACCGACAGATAACTACTCGAACAGGAGCTGGCCAGAGTCGAGCAACTTCGTCTTCATCTTCGTCGTCGTCCTCGACTTCCAGGCCTTCGCGACCAGTTGCCCTGAGAAATCCCTTCTCCCCGATGTCTGCTACATCCCCCACCTCTCCTGATTCTCCGGATATGGAGTGGGAACGACGGGTGTACATTCGAGAGTACCGGCGACCATCCGACGGCAGATGGGTCAACGACAGAGAGTGCATTATACGGAAGCTGCATGCTCCACAGCCTCCGCAGATCGCTGCTGAGGTGTAGTTCTAGTGTCGAGGTAGTCCTGCTATGTATGATAGTCGGTAGTACGATGAATGACAACATGGAAGCTTCCGTCGAAGTTCTACTGGATAAACGCCAGTCCACTATTTTTACGTAACGCCGTCCTTTCCAACGAAAGTTTGTGAGCTTAGGGGCCTGTTTAGCTATAGACTTCGCAACTCCCGCCTACCCATACTGCGTACTTTTTGAGGTTGACACGGAGAACTGGATGATGGTTGCTCGTGATAGCTTATCGTTACTGCATCAAATCCTCGAGATCTCTGTCTCACATTGTCACTCAGGGTATCTTATCATGCTGCTTCTGGCCTCCCGCACCGTTCCTCTCCTCGGGAGCAGCTAATAGTTCTGCTTTTGGATGTCCGCCTCCGCGCCCCTCTGCAGCGTCTTACCCTTGTCGTGCTGAGCCTCAGCTCTAGCCTGAGCGTCGCGATCGCCGGTGGCGCCAGCGACCATGCCGCCTACGGTACCCTGAACGCGGTCTGCCACGCCCTTCCCGAGATCCTTCACCTGGCCCTGTGCCTCCTGCGCCTGACCCTCAGCATTCTGCTGCTGGCCTTCCCTCTTGAGACCCTCAGCACCAACGAGGTTGCCTACGGCCTCCTTCCCGGAGCCAATGGTCTGGTTCCTGTTTGAACACGGAAGTAAAATCAGCCCAGTGTCTCACGTGGTGTCTCACCCTTTTTAGTAAGGGGGCGTGTTCTGGCTCCAGTAACTTACCAGCTACCAGCTTGACGATTCTGGTCGTTCGCCGCCACTCCGGACGACGAGACGCTCATGCCTCCAATATTGCCACCAGCATGGCTGACGTCGTGCTTGACATCTGCCTCGGCCTTGCGCTGGTCGGCTTGAGCCTGTGATAAGGTTAGTCATGAGCAGATTGAACAATCCGTGGTAGGAGAACAGACCTTGTCGGCCTGGTTGCCAGTGACGGCACCGATAACGCTCTGCACTGCGCCTGTGGCCTGGTTTTCGTTAGCATGAGCTTTCCCCACATGGATACGACTGTGCATACACTATCGACGTAGCTCTGAAGAGTGGAGGTCTGCTTGTCACCCATTTTGCTGATTTTGCGTGGTATGGTGTCTTGTGAAGTGGTCTCCGAATCTGCTTTTGTGAGAAGATGGTCGTTGTGTCGGTGTGGAAGTTTGAGAGAGTGTTTGCAAGTTTGAGAACACGTAGACAGGCAGGCGCGTGGCCAGTTGCCCCGCCACGCATTGTTGAGACACAAAGGCATGTGACATGACATCACTCCTTCCGAAAGCGGCGATTTCCGGCTGCACCTGCCAGATCACCGGAGCTGCTTCCTTGTGACAGCGAGTCATATGCCGATTTGCTACAACGTGGCATTCACACAGCACTATCTCGATATAACCACTGACAAGCACAGCTCCATCGTGACCATGTAACCATAAGCATGTCCTGGAGCTCAGGCCGAGGAAGGTAGGCAATTGTGTTGAAGCTCTCCACGAAAACTCCTCTGCGGATGGTGCCTCACCTGATGCTAACCTCAGAGGAAGCAGGACCTGATCTCGGAGTGTTGCTCATAGCTTCTCGCTTCTCGCTTCTCACCAGGCCAACTGACATGCCTTCGGTTGTTTCTATGCAGCTGCCATGAGCGAAGTTGTGGCTAATCGCCCTTGTTGCCTCTGAGTGTCCGCCACTGCCTTCGTCTTTCCGGCAGCCTTTCTCTTATACCATTCTGCATCGGGCCAAGTATGATGTCGAGAAAGAAGGCAGACCGATGCGATGATTCTAGATCGATTCTGGGTTTCTCCTGCCTGATCTCCGTGGCGAATGTCCAGATCCTGGCCCCAAGATTCTTCGCATGATGTATAATCTAAGCGTGCAAGCATCGAAACCCCTTTGGTTGGACGACTGCAGGATGTGCGACGGCCACCGAGTCCTCCTGTGACGGCGATCTGTTCGCCCAACGGCGTGTTCGTGTCCAAGATATTCGCCTACTGTACCACGCGACCTCCAGCTTCACTCGTATCCGCCCTGCGGCTGAGACTCGCAATCCAAGCTGGCAAGGCTAGTCTCGATGATGGATTCCGCCTTCACCAGCGCTTCTGCTTGGGCAGCAATCTATTGCTGGGTTTCCATGGTGTTAACGCGCTGGAGAAGCTGCCCACTGCCACCATCACCATCCGTAAACACGACCGACTGGACTTGCGACAAAAGAAGGGATGGGTATATACGAGCCATGAGTGCACTATTCTTAATGCATTAAAAACGTAGAACGAGGTGATGATGCGGAAGTATCTCCTGCGTAACTCGGCTCATCAACAACGATGTAGCTTGCGGAAGGAGCGTACAGTCTCTCACCTTATGCAGAGAACAATACTAACAGACTTCCTCATATGTTCGCTCTGGTTGCGGCGAGCAGAGGCGAACGTTCGATGAGGAATGCTCGCAGTTCCTCCGCCTTCAACAAAGCCAACACCCCATACAACAACAATACTAAGCAACACACTCTTTCGTCAACACCACCGCTTTCAACTTTAACGGCACGAAAGACAATGAGATGCTTTAAAACAATAGTAAGACTAATACGGTATATACTTCTCCTCTATAACCATCCTTTTCTAACTCCCAAGGACGAACTTATCAAATCCCAATCAGCCTATCATCACCATCATCATCCCGAACTTCCGGTCTGCAGCACCATGAAGTTCTTCATCACATTCTTCGCCCTCGTGGCCGCCATGTGCGCACCCGCTCTGGCCTGGACCGAGGCCGACTACGCCTGGTCCTGCATGACCCAGCACCACATGATGTACCGCTCCATCTCCATCTTCTGCGAAAATGAGAACATCGAGATCCCGTCCGGCTACGCGAACACGGGAGTGAAGACTCACGCCCATCTGGCCATGATCACGGGAACATGCAGTCCTGCTCAGTGGGTGCCCGACGACATCTGTCGACTACAATTTTACCGCATGTGCGCGACTTCGACCAATGGAGCACAGAAGATGAAGTTCTTTGGCACCAATGGCTGCCAGAGGTGGGTGTTGGCGTTCTTGAACCAGTAGTCTCCTCGTGGCGGTTCGCGACTCACGGACGGCGGTTTCGACAGTGCTGTCAGGGACTGACTGGCCTCCAATGTCCAACGAGCCAACTGTGGATATTAGCGACCTACAATAGTAATTCATGAATAATATGACACTTTGATTGAACACTTCCTTCTTTGAAGCTCTGAAGCTTTTCAAGGCTCTTTTCTTGTGCCCGTAGTCTCTACATTGTACCTGTACGTGGTCATCGTGCTCGGTGACATTCCAGGCGCGCCCGCCATGTATACACGATGAAGCTGCCAGGCCTTTGTGTGAGGTCTTCTCTGTTTGTGTCAACGATGGGAGTAACTATTAAACATCCGCGCCATCGCCAGCCCACACTCAAGCTTCCAATCCCCCTACACCACACTCAAGGTTTCGGCTCACCATGAGCCACAGCCTCCTTCGCCGCATCGCTCTTCTTCTTGAAGAACCGGCTCGTGTCGCCCATGGGAAAGCTGAAAAACAGCGACTCCTGACACATCAGGTTTCCCAACGTGTAGTAACCCAACATTCCGGAAGCAAATGCGAACGCCCCTGCCGATGTGCCGACAGCACTCGCCATGGCAGTCTCGCCATCTGCAATCAAGAAGTACTGTGCAGCCACCAGCGTAAAGGCCATTTGGACAGTAAAGAAGATGCCGATGTAGACCAGATTGAGCGGGAGGGAGCCGAGCAGAAAGAAGAGGTTGAGGACGGCCCACACTTTGCTGTTGTCAGTGTCCCATGCAAGACGATTGAAGGGTGATGACTTACTCAAAACGAAGAACCCAACAGCATTGTTATACTCCGCACTCGCCGCGCCACCCTCGTAGCTCGCCGCAACGCCAAAGAACGGCGTGATGATGAAACCAAATCCAGCATAGAACAGTCCGAAAGCACCCAGCACGGTATATGCGTAAGTGTTACCCAGCACCAGCTCCCATTGCGCCGAGATCACCATGCCAATACCAGCGACGCCAAAGAAGTCGCCGATAAATGCGTTGGTCACGCCCACGCCTCGGAAGCCCATGAGGGCGAGGCTAAGTGTAGTCAGTGTAGTAGCGAAGGCGCCGATCGCGAGAGCGGTAGGACTTCCGAGTTGTGCCTTGAGCGTGATCGGGACTGGGATGTACTGGAGGCCAGCGGGAGATATGCTGCCGGATGCACTGGCGGGTTTGCCGGCGGCAAGTTTCTCGTAGAAGTCGTTGTTGGTGACTACATTGCGTAGATCCTCGAGCTGCTCGATGCGGTTCTCCAGGTGGCGGATGTGGTTGATATGATGAGGCTCGGCCATCTTTACGGCAACGATGAAGAGACCGGAGTAAGTGATTAGTATACAACGAAATGCTTGTACCGATCAGAGGTCTAGACAATACGAGAAGAGCTTGCAGGAACCAGACTGTCGGGGCAGGGCCATCATATCATTGCACATCAAGCTCTAAACAGCTCCAATGGCGTGCTGCAGCCGCTCCAAATCGCCGACTTGCTCGGTGACTATGATGAATTGTGCCATTCTTGTGCGGGAATTGAAGAGGTTTAGGCAGAGGCATGGGGATACGCAAGTGGCAGCTTCGATGGTGTCATTTGTGCGGTGGAGTCGTGAGGGAAAGTGTGGAGTCGAGGATTTTTGGGGCGGATGGAGTTGGCTCCGGGGACTTGACTTCACCTCGTGGAGCGGAAGCGATTTTGGTGATGGGGTTAAGGACTGTACTGCCCTCGCCTGTCTCCTAATTTGAGAGACCCGGGGAGTATTGCTGAAGTAGTGTGGAGGGATCTTGTGCTGGGATCACGTGTTATATTGCCCTCGAATATCTTTTGACGCAGGAGATGAGTTGATTCTCTCGTGCGCATGTGGGAGTTACCGTACTGGTTCTCATCGCATCATATCTGGTCCTGATACCGAGACCATTGACTGTACTGCCCTCATAGACGCTCTGATCTGACAGAAGACGCAACTGCTTTCATCCACCGCACCGGCCATCGCCCCCCTTCTCCTAGATCGATCTACCACCAACAAGCCCAATCACTCCACCAGGAATCTCCTTCCACATTGGAGAACTCCGAGCTCAATCGCCCTCGTCACCTCTTGCGACCTTCTTCCCACGCCTCCCAGCCTTCTTCGTTACCCTTCCCTCTTTCACCTTCGTCACCACCCTACCATCCTTCACCTTCTTCCACCCCTTCGGCCGACCACGCTTCTTCGATACCTCCGCACCCAGCGCCACCAGCTTCGCTCTGATCTTCTCAATGTTCGCCTTCAATTTCGCGCGACTATAGTCGCTGCCGAGTTCGTCAGCTGAACCCTCGAAGATCGAGTCAACAGTGTCGATGTCATCGGTGTCGATGTCGTCGGTTTCCACCGGTACCACACTGCTGTTCTCATCTGCCTTCACCGCAATACCGCTGTCATCTGTCTGGCGCACCTGTTCCTCGTTCTCTGGCTCGATTGTCGCTCCTTCGACATGTTCAGCCACCTCAGCGCCGCCGAGCTCTTCTGCAAGATCCTCGTCGTCGTCCGTCTCCTGATCCGCGCTCTCTTCGGGCAAGTTCACCTCCTCCGCCGGCTTGGGCTTGTTAATGGGATCGACAAAGATCAGAGAAAAGTGCGAACTTACCCATTCCACTCCAGTGAGCGTGGTGAGATGCGCCTTGACAACCGTGATCCGCTCCTTGAGCTCCTCTTGGTTCCACTCAAAATAGGTGCGCGCCATCACGTCTTTGTGGGGTTGTAGCTTCGGTTATGCTGCAGAAATGTGGCGAAAGATGCTGACAGCGTGCTCGTGGAGGGTGAATTTGAGGCAAGATGGCTTTGCGGTAGATAAATGTTTGTAGGATAAGAAGGTAGTTCAAGTGGTTGATGTTACAGACAAGGAGATTTGTGAAGAGGTGAAAGCGCTTCTTATGAAATGAGTGATGTGAAATTAATTGCTGCTTCACGTGAAGTTGATGTTGATACCAACCTCACCTCACCTCACCTCATTTCACCTCGCAGGATCATGGAGTTGTGTGCCTGTGCCTCCACGCTCATACATTGCCTGAGATGTGTTCAAACTTACTGACTACCTACAGCCTACCTTCCGCTGTTCTTTCGTGAATAGTCCCTCGTGAAGTGTTTAGCAGTGTTGCCAGAGGGCTCGATCAGAAAGTCATGCCTGAGCCCCCGTCTCATAGCAAGTCATATCTCACTCTCATCCACAGGTACAGCATACAGTCGTCGCGCGATGATGATACAAAAGATGGTTGATGATGAAGAATGAAAAGAAATGGTCTGGTACATTCTGAGTCCACGGGGATGTTCTGAGCACAGACCTCATCCATCCGTGCCTCATAAACACCTCTTTCACTTTCACTCCTATGATATCTTACTCACAGACAGCGCGTTGGCATGTGATCAAACTCATGCGATGCAAACAGAGCAATAGTACCCTGGCGTCGGAAGAGGAACGAACGACTCAGCCCAGTCGGGAACCTGGGTGGAAACAGCCACCTACGGCATAGCCTCACGGTAGGATCGAGGTACTTGTACTTGTTGCCTTGTTGCTTCCATTCCCTACATATGCCACAAACGATACGCACCCTCGAGCCGTACATGCAGAACCTGGACGGGTATAGCAGCACCACCACCAACATCACCACACTACCAACCATGGACCCACCAACCTACACCCCCTCCGCGCCAGCAGCTCCGCCTCCTCCCCATCGCAGCATCCTCGACCTCCGCGCCCAAATCCTCGCCCACGGCACCATCATCAAACCCCAAAACGACTCCCAGTATGGACCCGAAGACCACATCGAACTGCTCGTCGCCAAAACCCCCAAGCTCACTTCCTCGCAACAAGCCTACCGGACGCAAAACTTCAACGAGAAACAGTCAAGCAAAATGCGACCCGATGGAACCTTCGACTTCCAGCTAGCGAGGCAGCAGACGGCGGGTTCTTTGAGCGCCGCCTCGTCGTCGTCAGCAGGAGCAGATAGAAAGCATTACGCTGTTTTGGTCCGTCGGAACGGGAGCAACGAGAGGATCAGAATAATAATCAAGGGAGAGCCGAAGGATACGATCGAGGAGGCGTTGGAGTGGATGTTGGAGCGCACGCAGATGATTGTGCATGATATGGTTGTTAAGAATTCGAAGCAGGATGTTGATGAGTGTGTTATTATGTGAGACTCGTGGACGGACCGTCTACCAAACTACCTTATCATTTCATATTGCAGAGAGATGTCTACTTCGGCGGATTCATAGTGCAAAAGCAGTACCGCGCGATCTTCCACTCCCCTCCCACCTTCTGCATCACGAATAACTCCTGATTCGCTTCCTTACTCATTTGGCCCGTGGCGTTGAATTTCTGGATGCCTTTCGAGGAGGTGCGGGCGAAGGCGTACTCGTCGGATGCTACGACGACTTCCTCTATGGTGAACTCGACGTCCAGGGTGAGTAGTTCGAAGCACTTGGTGTACCATTCCTCGATGGCTTTGTGCCCGATCTGGGTCGGGGAGTGCTGGGCCATGGTTACGCCATCTTCGACGTAAAGCGGGACTATGGACGAGGCATCGGAGGCCACAAGGGCGTCGCGGTATGCATTTAGGGTGGAACGGATGGCTGCGTCGGGGGAGGACACTGGTGGGGTGGTTAGCGATGCTGGGAGGGGTAGAGGGGATGCACGTACTGTTGGCTAAGGGTCCTTTGGATCGAGCTGTGGGTTTGGATGTTTGGCAATTGCTGAGAAGATTGTTCAGTCTCATTTGACCGTGCACGAGGCTCTATACACATTTACCTATACCTGGGCATGGCAAGCGATTTCAGCCGTACGACTCTACGCTACTGCACCCAGCAGAGGAGACCCATCCCCCAACGGCACAACTTCCCTTCGATACCACACTGGTATGTCGTTACTGCGCTACATGGAAGCCACATACTGCAGAGCCCGTATTTCTGTGACTGCAGCCGATGAACCTGCCTATTCGGCGTGCTTCATCAGCTCTGACTAAGTGTTGTCGATGGCTGTAAAAAGGACGAGAGGCATCGTGGGCATGCAGTGCTTCTTCGAGGCGTCCAGTGAAGCTGGAGTGGGCGAACACGAACCCGAGCCGTGCACGGCAGCTGCGAGCACAAGGGAACGCCTCGTTAGCTCGAACTGAGCCTTTGTGCAGTAAGAGCAACAAGGACATAACCAGTCCGTATAGTTCACCTTGGTATCTTATTAGCAGGCCAGTGAATACCCAGGCACATATGTGGTCTTCAGAGTATGCAAAGTGATGTTAGTCGCCAAGTGGTGCGAGTCAGCGAAGAGGTTCACTCGCTGTTTCTGCTTCCATAATCACCTCTCGCTAGCCGCTATTGCGCAATCGAGCTAGTCCCAAGTAGGCAGTAGATTCCAAAGCGAGCAACGCGAGCGGAGTGACGTACGGGATATAAGACGTCGTCGCTTCCCAGCAGCTGCAATTCTACACCATACAGCCGAGATAGTGAAGATGCCTTTGATGGACACGATAGTCAATCTGTGGACTTATTGTCCCTCTTCAGGACAGGTTTCGCTGCCACCGACATCGAGCTCGGGTTCAACGACGGCGACGGGGTCGAAGGGTGGGCGGGTGGTGGTGGTAAAGAAGTGAGCCGCTGCGAGGAGGCAAGACGGACATATAAGATCCGGAGAACTCTTCGATGCCTCAACACCTCAGCGCGTGGCATTCAGCATACCGCGACCAACGTGGAGAGTATTGTCGCCGTCAACGCAAGAACATCGAAGTCCACAACAAAGCCCAAGCCGAACTTGTCGCTCGACTTTCAGAGCTTGCAAACTTCAACACGTCGATCCCAAGGTAACTCAGGCATCGTCGGCGGTGGAGAGAACCAAAAGAAGAGTGGCGGGACAACCTGCACTCATGATCCTCAACTTCGATAGTAGTCGAATGATGTGCCGAGATTTGTGGGCGCAGGTGGTGGTAGTCGGGGAGCTGGATAGCAGGTCGTCGAAATACTTTGAAGGACATGTGTCGGACGATGTTGTAGGACGGGTTGTTTGAAGTAGTCGGTAGGAAGTAAACAGCCTGATGTCCTAATGAACCCTATTCTCACGGTACGGTAGCATCTCAGTGAAGATATGTCACCACTCTCAGACTCTAGGGAAGCACGTGAAGTTATGGGTCCCATTAGATCGATGAGGACCGCGTGAAGTGAGGTGAAGTGTCAAAAGATAGAAAGAAGGCACGAGTCTGTGCTACGCGAGATCCGGCAGTAACCGGTGCTAGCCCGCGAGCTTATCAACCGTCATCTTCACATGCTTGCACTTTCGCACTTCACAACAACCACAAACCGCGAAGATGCCTTCAGCAACCCCCATAACCGACGTCGAGATCCCCACGAACCTCCCAGATCTGTCGGAGAAACTACCAAAGCTAACACCACGACGACCACAACCCGAACAACGACCATCGAACCCACCTCCGCCTACTCCGGAACTACCGAGTCCACCGAACCTCGCAAAGCACGAATATTACCCCCCAAGCCGACGCATCCTGTCCGAACGCGATCACCAACTCTTCCTAAGTTCACCGACACATGACCTCATCGTGAGCTTCGTCTTCCACCTGTCGGAATCCGTCCGCAACACCACAATATCACAAGTCAGAGATTCGGCAGCTGCACAAGACCCGGCGATTCTCGCGCTACTCGCCGTGTTGGACGAAGCAGAAGCCGCATTACAGGCATGTCCACCACTTGATACAGGGTCTAGATTCGGCAACCCTGCCTTCCGCGATTTCCTGGCTAAGATCAACAACAACCTACCCCTCTGGCACGGTAGGCTGAACGTCACGGACCAAGATGCGCAAGCCGAAGTGTCACAATACCTAGCCAACAGCTTCGGCAATGGCTCAAGGATAGACTACGGTTCCGGTCACGAACTCAACTTCATCCTTTGGCTACTCTGCCTCCGCCAACTCTCGGTACTGGACGACAGCACGTTCCCAGCTCTCACCCTAATAGTCTTCCCCCGCTACCTCCAAGTCATGCGCGACGTCCAAGCAACATACTACCTCGAACCTGCCGGCTCCCACGGCGTCTGGGGGCTGGACGATTACCAGTTCCTCCCCTTCCTCTTCGGCGCCAGCCAATTACTGAATCACAAGCACATCCGACCCTTGAGTATCCACAACGAGGTGATAGTCGAGGAGTGTAAGAAGGATTATATGTATCTTGATCAGATTGCCTGGGTGAACGAGACGAAAACTGTACAGGGATTGAGGTGGCATAGTCCGATGCTTGATGATATCTCGTCCTCGAAGAATTGGATCAAGATTGAAGGCGGTATGCGGAGGATGTTTTTGGCTGAGGTGATGGGGAAGTTGCCTGTGGCGCAGCATTTTTTGTTTGGGAGTTTGTTGACGGCTGTGGAGGAGATGAGCAAGGATGGCGAAAGCAACGCCAGCGAGGTGACGGCTGGCGGACTGAAGCATTCTCATGGTGCGAATAGCTGGGGCGACTGCTGCGGGATCAAGGTACCGAGCGCGGTGGGCGCGAGATTTGAGGCGCGCAAGAATGGCGAAGGTGGGGAGTTGAGGCGGGTACCATTTGACTAGCTACATATCTTTTGAGAGCTGGTATCGAGGATGACATGCCGGTTCGAGATTGTCAAACACCCTCTCAGCGGCACCTGGTCCACTTCGAGCATCGTGAGCCACCCTGATGGAGGGAATGTTCTGACCCACCAGAATTGTGCAAACGAGGCCTTCAACATCGTCAATGGCGACTACATCATCTGGCGGTATATGTGGCCTCGACTGGCAGCAAATTTCGGGGCAAACGCCGGTTCGGACCAGAAAGTCTCCAAGCCGTCACCAAACGAGGGCGATCTTCAGCTTGACACCAGCTTCCTAGAGTGGTCCGCAGGGAAGCGGGAGGTTTGGGATCAGCTGTGCGAGAGGCAGGCACTCCCAGATGCGAAGAGTACGTTTGAGTTCGGCACCTGGGCGTTCCAGGACTGGGTGTTCCAGAGATCGTGGAGTGCGACCTTGTCCTTGAGTAAGCGCGTCGGTACGGTTGGACTAGGTACAAAGACTCCTACGACTGCTTCGTGGAGACCTTTGACAAGTTTAAGAAGTTCGGGCTTATACCTGATTGTTGTCGACCCCAGAGGCTGAGCGAGATCTTCACTCTTGGATGACTTTCGGCTTTTTTGGCTTTTTGATGCTACTGGGTCGTGGCACAACTAGTGTTGCGCGTGCCGTACTCGTACCGTGTTGGTTTTTCGTCTTGGATGAGTCTCGGTGGTACGTACATCGGTGCCGAGTCGTGCTTTGGCGATGAGCTCGATATCACTATCGATTGGGAGGGATGTTGATACTGGATGCCTGCAGGGAACGTGCTCGAATAGAACGGGAAGGGGAAGGTGGAAAGGAAAGAGATATGCAGCACGGGCCACCCAGCCTCGACGTGGACTAGCGCATGGAAGACCACCTCACCCGTCGACGACGACGCGTACCGTGAACGCTTCTTCTCGTCTCTTCGCACATCATTCAGTAGGAGATACGCATCGCGATTGTCGGCGCAGTAGGAAACCGAACAGCTCGAGCGCTTCAGCTATTCCACATGGACACAACTACATATCGAACATTGGAGATCGCGAAATTGAGAGCAGAAGTCGAAGCTTCCAGAGCAGAAGCGGCTGCCTTGAGCAAGCAGAACGATAGGCTCGTCAAAGATGTCTGCGATCTGCAGGGAAGGCTAAGTCAGGTACTGGACGACACTCCGCGAGACCTCGCGACCAGCTCGGGTATCCCATGGAGGAGAAGCGTAAACACTCCTCCCCTAGACATTGAACCACGAGGTCTTGGCTTCCACTCTCTCGCGGAAGAACTGCTCGTTCTTGTTCTCGAGCACTCGTGTGGTGAGGACGTAAGCTATTGGTACGGCGCACGATGCTACGCCGAAGACTTTCCTGACCTCAAAAACCTGCGCCTGGCATGTCGCGAGTATGCCTACCTACCGCGCCTTATGACGGCTTTGTTCGAGAGGGTCTGCCTCGTACGACCTCTGGAATATCTGGAACTTCTGCGGTCTACGGGTCTGTCCTGGCAGAAGCAGTATGTTCGCCGTGTGGTTTTCGCACTTGACAAGGATCACGTTCCTAGCGTTCTGAACGTCGATGCAGGCATCTACGCGAAAGCGTCTCGGGAGATCGCCACACGTCTGCCACGAGTGCAGGCTCTTTGGGTGGACATCCTTCGCCAGCTACCAAAGATAGGCTCGGTTTATATCGGGTACATGCAGCCGCAGTTATTCGAACCTGTGCTTGCCAGTCTCGGCGCAGCTGGAACCGAGATCAGGCTGTTGCACGTAGACAACCTCAGACAAAACCGTAGGACCGAGCACGATTTCGCTTGGACAACTAATGGCCGGCTGGATGAGCTGAATCTTTCCAAGCTGCATACCCTTACATGGACACCGACCGCGGGAGACAGCTCAAATGAATCATTCAACGTCCCTGATCCCAGCGGCAAGGCTGTTATCGAGCTCGTCAAAAGATGCTCCAATACCATCCAAAGGCTGTCCGTTGGCGACGAGTTCATTTGGGTGCCCTTCGAACCTTGCCTGTCTCTTCCGAAATTGAACCACCTCTACATTGGAAATTTGTGCGGACTAACGATCGCTTCGTTCACCGGATTTCTGCGCAAAAGCTGCCCATCGCTAAAGAGACTTACGATGAACGGCCCAAGGACAGCGTACGACAAAGATATCGGCGTGCAAGAGGTGTTGGACGTAATCCGCGATCATCCAGGCCGATTGCACGTTGAGTTCGACAGGTTTCCATCCACTGACATTGAACTGGTCGATTTCAGCCATGTGGTTGGCGGAGGGACACAATATGCTTCTTGCAAGGAGGACAAGGAGAAGCATATATACTATAGCTTGGCGATGTATCTGTCAGGCACAGGTCGGTGGAACAAGAGTATGAGGTACTGCTTGGACTACGCAGGTGAAGACGTGGAGGAGTACGACAGCGGCGTTGAAAGTGAATAGTCAATGAGCGCTGTGAAAGCTAGTCTGTACAAGAAGACTCGGTGCGGTTTGGTGAAGTGCTCAAAGAGTGAGACACCGTCAAGCTGTGCCTTCCTCACCCATGAGGTTCTACAGCATCCCATAAGGATCCTCATCTTGAAACCACTCCAGCCAACCAAACTTCCTTTCAATCCTAAAAGATAGCTCCCTCCACTTTGGCGCCTCGTACTCGAAGCCGCCAAAACTCGTTTTGCACCCCTCCACCTCGCAATGATCTACATATCTGTTAGGTGCCGCCTCATCCAGGTGCAAGTGATCTAGTCGCTCTCCAGCTTCGGCGAATGTGATGTGCGAGCAGACCTGGAAGTCGCCTCTAAAAAAGCTTTCGAGCACTTCAGCTAGTGCTTTGGGAAAGTTGAACTCGCAGTTGTAATCCGCAACGCGACAGTCTAGATGGATGTTGTGTGTGAGAGTGAGGCCGTCCGAAGATATAGAGAACTCCGTGATGTGAGGCTTCATGTTAGAACTCCCCTCCACGAGGACGGAGAGTGGCTTCGTCGGGCTTTTATCATCTGCTGCGCATCGGTTTCCATCTGTCTACGGACGTAGAGAGTAGTGGGCTGAGCTTTGCGTGCCGCTGGTTGTGTCGTGGAGCTTTATTATATTATCGCGTATTTGAACGAGCTCTCGCAGGTCGGCCGAATAGTCGCCACATATGAAAAACTTCCGATGGCACTGTCGCAGTAGCGTGTAGCTGGAGCAGCGTCCAATTGTCGAGGCATAAAGTGTTCTCGCTGATGGACGTACGTGCAGAAGCCGCAGACTGCATAGTCGGCGTCAAGAACCCCGTCGTGTTCCAGTCGGTAGAGGAGAGGGAGACACTCGCGATCTAATCTTGCTTGGAGACTGTGTGATTGTAATGGGTTTAAAGACAATTTTGTGAGATCGCGCGATCGGGAAGATTCCGTACGTAGTTGACGGCAAGTCTGATCGAGACAAAAGAGATCAACGGGAGACAGGTGCTCGTCTACCATGTCTCGAAGTTCGGTTGGAAGCTCGAGATACCTCGACTCCGAGGCCTCAATGGTTACGAGCTTGGCAGAGCTAATGGTGGACGGGGAGAAATGAGAGATACAGGGGGAGTCTGAGAGTAGAGCATTGATCGAAGCCCTCCAATATGGACCCATGGGGCGGGCTGACATGCTGCTTTTGCTGCTACCAAGTGGAGGTGGAAGTGAGGTGAGGTGAAGGGGGAAGAACTTCGGAAGCCAATGAGATGGGCAGCAGGCGGCTAGCCACAAGGGGATTGACCACCGCGGCGAGACTCCCGAAGCTTTATGTTTGAAGTGTGTATCAACTCGTAGCAGAACGATACTTCTCTCTGCAAAGCATCATGGATGGCGATGTCCGGCGGCGACTCGACTTCAGACGCTCGCCCCGATGATACAGCCCGACATGGAGCACAAGCCAAGCAACCGGCCAAAGCACGAAGCGTGTACGACTTCTTCACGATCCCTCCCCCGTTGAAGCGCATCTTCGATCAATACCCCCTCGTCACATATGCGGAAAACGAGCTGCCATTGCGAGCGCCGAAGCGTAAAGACGCGCATGTACTACACATATTCACCAACGAGAGCGATGCGCGCCATGGACGACCGAGCTTCAACCCGGCGTGCTTGAAGTGGCAGGTGAGAGGAAACAACCAGCTTGTATGCGTACTTTGCTGATCAGATCGAATGCACAGACGTTCCTGAAGATCGCTGGCGTGTCTTTCAATACGGTTGCTTCTACGAACCACGCCTCGCCTTCCGGATCCTTGCCCTTCTTGCTCCCATCGAATGGAGCATCCCAAACAAGTAGCGCAGCTCCAATCCCGGGCGCCCGGCTGAAGAAGTGGACGGCTTCGCAGGGCGGTGGAAGTAAGGTTGAGGAGGCATCAGATGTTCGCAGCGACGCTTACACGGCACTTCTGGAGAATGGGATACGAAAAGCTTGGGTATGCTTCCTGCACGGCGAACAAAAGACGAAAGCTGACATGTTCGTGAAGCTATACCAACTCTACATCAACCCCTCCAACTCTCCACTCGTCCACCGCTTCTACGTAGCGCCCAGCTCGTCCAACTTCTTCGTCCAAACGACGATCGCCTACCAGCTACACCGCGCAGCCCAGCACGAGCTCACAAAGTCTTCCGCCTCGGACACGATCCACGAGAAAGATGTTATGCAAGAAGCGGCGTCTTCGTTCGAAGCTCTAGCGAGCCTACTCGGCGACGATGAGTGGTTCTTCGGACAGCATACTCCGGGTCTGTTCGATGCGAGCGTATTTGCGTACACCCATTTGATCTTGGATGCGAAGATGCGGTGGCAGGACAACAAGTTGGAGGGCATGTTGATGGAGCATGGCAATCTTGTTCAGCATCGATACAGGATGTTGGAAATGTACTACCAGTAAGTTGATTTGCATGCATAGCGAAGGTGTAATAACTGGTCGCCGAGGCGAATATTGTTAGATATACAGCTCATCTCTGCATCTCAGACCATTGAAGCTTCGTAGAAAATCAAAGCCAATGAATCCCCAAGCTGCAAGGTACAGTTCATTCAATCTCTGGGTGTGGCGTCAATGGTTGTACCACCGAAGCCATGACTCACATGCGATGTGGAGACGAACTCTAAGTTATATGCATTGGACTGTTGCATCAACATATTTCAAACATCTCGACGATAGGTACTCAATTCCTCACATGAAGTACAGGCCCATCGTTACCTACGACCGAACCTCAGCACTTCTTAACCAACAATGACTCAACCATCAACCGCAACAATGACCTTCGACACCTCCGTCGTCGACGTCCAAGTTCAACGATCTTTCTCATCCACCGAAACCAACACATCTGCTTCGACCGGGAAGGAGAACATGCTTCCATCTGAAGACTCGAACGAAGGACTAGCCCGACACGGCTCACCGTACAAAGAAGTCTCAACAGATGAGCTCTACGACCAATGGGCCAGCACATATGACACCGACGGCAACATCCTTCAATTCGTCGACGATCTACAGATGCGCAACCTCATGGAGCAATTTGTCCGACTATGTTCCTCCCGCACCCTCGCCAACGACACCGGAAGACTCGACATACTGGATCTGGGCTGCGGAACCGGACGCAATACTCTGAAGCTCCTTCAATCGCCCTGGCCTTCCAGCGTAGAGACCTTCATCTACGGTTGGGACGGTAGTCAAGCTATGCTCGACATTGGGCGGTCCAAGTGCGCTGATGTACACCACTCGACACCGGACCGCCAGTTCGGAGCACTGTTCGAGGTCGTCGATATCTCGGATCCTGCCAACGTCCCTGAACAGTGCGATTCCTTCTTCAGCGGCCTCATCTCAACTCTTGTCCTGGAGCATATCAAGATCGAAACGTACTTCGCCATCACTGCTCGGGTCCTCAAGCCAGGCGGATATGCTCTCATCACGAACATGCATTCGGACATGGGCCGGCTCTCGCGCGCCGGGTACAAGACTGCGTCTGGTGAGCGGATCAAAGGTACGAGTTATATCTACACTCCTGCCGAGACTGTCGAGGCTGCTGCGGCCGCGGGGCTGGAACTTGTTGGTGAGGCTGGGGAGGCTGCTGTCGACGAATGGATGTTCGGGGAGGAGGATGTGGGGCATGGGGAGAGGGGGAAGGTGGCCGAGAGGGCGAGGAAGTGGGTGGGCACGAAAGTGTGGTATGGTATGGTGTTGAGGAAGAGGTGAGGGGGTCGCATGGGATCTGTTCATGTTCATGTTCATGGTCTTAGAGGGTTTTGGTAGCTTGTAAGCAACAGCACCTACGTGTGGCCATCTCCGAGGACATGGTCATCGATATACGCTACTTCTGTTTATTGATGTCGTTCCTACTCTTTCAGTTTGTTTGCTGGCGAACGATTCTCCAATATAGCCGTGTATACAATTAGATTGCGGGTGCGCCAACCTCATGCGTCAATTCGGGCCGTCTCTTTCCATTCCAACCCCCGGCCACAACACTCCCGCCACCAGCAGAGAGTCGTTCCTAGCTGAGAATAAATTGTCCGTGATGTAACCATGTTCTACAGACCCTTCATGAGCCGGCCACCCACGCCAAAACCCGGATGCGAGGATGGCTTGACTGAGTTGACTCCTCGCAATCTGGCATCCTTTCGACCCCGATATCTTAGCGACTGAGTCTCCGAAGGGCGCCAAACCTCAGCGCGTTGGCCATATGGATGGTAGCCCGAGAACTATAAGAGACTATGGACTCGTGTCAACGCCTTCGAAAACCAGCAGATCAACGCACAGTTTGCACACATCACACCCGGTCAGGGCTATAAAAAGCCACGAATTCTGGTTTCAGCGGATACTGCTTCGAAGACTTCGCCTCGGACGGGTCCAGGAACTCAGCTTGCAGACTGTTGTGGTCGGTACTCAACAGGCCATTCTTGCCCAATATCTCGAACGTCAGATCGGCCGGACCGAGCTTGGTCACGAACATAAAGTCCGCTCTCCAATACTTCTTCTTCAACTTCCACATCTGGCGGTTCTTGAGCTTCATGTCGTTCTCGGTCAACTTGAAGTTTACTCGGACCACTTCTTTGCAGCCACCTTCTGGCAGCCGCCTGGGTAGCTGATTGACAGGCAGCGCACTCATAACGATCCGGGCAGACCGTGGCGCATGCTCTTCACCATCTGCCAAGGTGCTGTGGTACTCTTTGCGTATGCCCTCGCTGGTACTGATCTCTTGTCCCTGCTTGATGAACCACCTTTCGAAGTCAGCGTGGGTCGTGGATCTGGATGAACGTACTTACTCGATGAGATCTGCTACGTATTGGCCTTTGGTGTGTGGGTTGATCAAGATGGGCATGCCCTGATGTCTTGCTTCGACATAGCTCTCGCGGACTAGGACGCCATAGCTGTTGCGACAGCGCCTGGAGGTGAAGACCTCTTGCCCCTTCGAGGACAGCTTTCCAAGCTGTTGTGTTCGCTCCTTCACGAGTCCACGGACGACGGCAAGCTGTCTGTCACTGGTTAGCTACCGAAGATGGCACGATATGTGGGTGAAAAGTCAATCTTACGGATCCTGGACCTTCATGGTTCGAATCGAGGCTGTGTTGCTTGAACGAAATCCAACGTTCAGCCCATACCGCTTCTGAATCTGATCGAAAAGGTACGGTGAACTCCCTAGACCACCAGAGAGAATGATGTACGACACTTGTTCGTATGGAAGCTCTGCTTGTATGGCCAGGAGACGCTCGTCGATCAACTCAAAGATGCGTTTCACCTGCATGTCAAAGATCTCGGTCAATATGGTACGGTCGATCGACATCTTGGATTTCTTGATGCCTGCCTCTGGAAACGTATGCATCCCTGCTAGGCCTTTGACGTCGAGCCAGAACTGGTCCACCACGGGATTTGGGAAGGAGTGCTTGATGGTCTGGAATTTCTCCATGAGCATTTCCTCGGCAAGACAGTACAAGTCTCCTTCCAGATGGTCTTGTATTAGTGCAAGTCGTTCCACGATATGCTGCGACATCCTGAAGTCAATCAGCGTGGAGCCGACAGCCACACCTTCCACATGGTCTAGAGGCTCCAGCTCAATTTTCTGATCCGTTGACTTGATTCTCAGGAGGTTGACATCGGTTGTGCCGCCACCAGCCTGTCGAAATCAGCTATGCTCAGCCGCTAGGACCAATGCACTTACGTCGCAAATCAAGAAAATGTCACCAGTGCGATAGTGGGTCGTAGAGGCCTCGATGGCCGCTGCTTCGGCTTCTGTCAGCCCCATGCGGACGCTTTGTTGACCGGAGGGAGACGCAAAGCCAGCAGTCTCCATAAGCCCTTGAATGCTGGCAATCATCGCAGGATTGTTCCATGTGGTGGGTGTGCTGAAGCTATACTCGACCTTCATCGTGCGCCAGTTCGGGATGGACGCATCGAAGTAATTTTCGATCTCACGGTGCAAGCAACGAAGGTAGTCGAAGTACCACTTCCTTGCGTCGTGGCAGCTCCATCCTCGACCGTCTTCGTATTCGGCATCCAATGTCAGCTTGAACTGCTCGCGGACGTTGATGGTGTCGTCACCGAAGACGGTTTCGAAGCCCCAGTTCCTCAGTTCGCCAGTTTCTTTGCTATAGCCCACGCGGGTGGCGACTTTTTCTGCTTTCATGGCGCCATGGCCGGCGGGCCATCGGTTGATGGTATGGGGGTACGAAAAGTCTGGCCCAACACTGTAAGCCACGCCCTGGGCATGTCAGCATGTCTTGGTATTGCAATCTGACCACCTGATCATACCGAACATGTCTGTCCAACATCGATGCCCACAACAATATCAGGTCTTCGAAAAGCCATCATGGCTCCTGGTTGCAGTCTACCGTGCAAGCTACGCAACGCAGCGACGTTGGGTCAAGTTCGTGCTGGAGCACTCCCGCAGTCGATTTTGTGGAGCCGCAGAGCCCCTGCCACACGCTGATTCGGAGTCTTGGTCAGTCCTGGGTCGCGACGGAATCGGACGAGAACAGCCACGAGGCATCTACCCCTCGAAGCTCGAACCGTGACTGTGTGGGCCGCAGGCATACTGATCTAGCGGCGACTACCAATAGCTTGCTCGAGATGCATGGTACCACGAGTCGAGACAGGTACGGAAGTATCGAGGCGCTTGCTCATGCTAAGCGATGGAACCGTCCGTTAGGAACAACATGCATATGGTTCAAGCCCAGCCTTGTCGATTCGGACGGTCCATTCCCGAATGTGTTTCGTCAATGCATCTTTCGTGGGCGCATGACTTGGACGTAACCAAACGTCTCAGCCTTGCAGCATGGTGTCTAGAAAGACGATCTCACTGGCGCGCGAGACGACTTTACAATCTCCACAAGTTGCATGTGCATGAGGCCAGAGCTGCTCATCCAACAGCCTCTTCACCCGTCGACGCAGCTTGCATCCAATACGAGCTGGACTCAAAGGTTGCTTTTGTTCCCAGCCTTGCATGATGATAATCGTTACTATGTCGGGGCGAACATTGGCATTGAGTCCGAATTTTTCCGTGGGATGGAATCACGCATTCGCGAACAGCGCATCCTACGATCTGCTCGCTGTATCGGCGCTTTGCATATAGCAAGCTGTAGGATCATTGCAACCACTGAGTACAGACAAATTTATGTCGATCATCCACGCCCAGGCCGATATCTCGCTTCGGAATCCCTGCCCGAGCCGCTAGCTTCAGAGAAACCGTACGCCCCGGTGCCGACTACATCTAAACTTGGACCTCCTAAGATTTCTGTATGCCCCCTAGTTCTGTAAGCTAGTAGCGACCTTGACTGTGTCAAATGGAAGATGAACCAACTGGCCCTGCATTACAGCGCGAAGATTCGACCAATGCCATTGTCCGAATTCTGATCTGGCGATGAAGGTACCTTTATGGAGTAGAAACATGCTGGTCCAAGCAGAAATTAATATGCTCGTAGCTCTGTAGCTGGCAGCAACCTACGCCCTTCTCATTCATTTCGCAGAAAGGTCATTTCTGTACTGCGTTCATGCTCTTGGAGTTGCATCGTGCTTTCGCCGTTCCCCCAAGGAAACCTCGACATGACCACGGTCTCATGCCCTGGTGCTACACCATGTACCATCTATCTGATGAGCGACACAGCTCAGAAGGCCCCGGTACCTATCACGATTCCCAGCGATACCGTCTTTCTCAATCAATTCACACTCTACCTACCATTTGCCGTTACCACACCCCAGAAAGTTGATGCCTCCGCTCTAATCTCTACGCTCACTTTGGCCGAGGCATATGTACCAGGAACAAAGGTGGACCCCACGGTCTTTCGCGATGTACCTGGAGACCCAGCCGCGGCAACGCCTGCAGTTCTCACGGCGGTCGCAAAGTACGGGAATATCGATTTGAATCCGTCAACGACTCTCTTCATCCCGTTCACCAGTGGTCTGCCATCGACGGTGAGCCTTAATACTCTTTTCGATGCATTGGCGACTGCAGAAGGAACAGGCGCCCCAACAGCGAGCTCGAATGTGCAGCCAGTACCGGGACCTAGCAGTGCTAGTGGTCCAACACCCACGAGCGACGCGGGTGGGCAGACATCAACGACGAAGACTTCATCATCTACAACCACAACCAGTACACCTCCACCAGCAAATCCGACTAGCGCATCTTCATCGGGATCAAATGGGGACGTCTCGAGTGCGGCACTGGGGGGAGGCATAATCGGTGCGTTGGTCGTTGGCCTGCTTCTAGGTGGACTGATCGCATGGTTCTTCCGGCGCAAGAAGTCGTCGTCGCGTGCACCAGCCCGGGCCAGCCTGCGAGATTCGAGTGATGAAAGTGGGCTTGTAAGAAATATACCAAACGAGAAAAGGCCGCTAGTAGTTGCTTCGGACATGACCGGCTGGCAGAAGCACTTGCCACGAGACAAAGACGACGGCACAATCAGCAAAGCTTTCAAGTCAATCTTCGAGCAGACCCAGGTGCATATTGAAGGCTTCTACGATGGAGAAGGTAGCGAGATCACGCAAAATGACATAGTCCGTCTAGAGACAGTGTCATCGGATGGTCTTGCGGTGATGTTCTTGCAAGCGCACGATGCCGTACCAATTCTTCAGGCATTGCTTATCCGTTGGATCATTCACAGGATCTCGGGAAAGTCTTCTGTTCAGGATTCTCTACTTCGCCCGGAGTACGCCGTGGTAGCTGTGAATAATGGATGGCACATGGAAGCGGACGGAAGAGTTAATGGAGCTTCAGCAGAGCAACAAAACGGTCAGTCCAATTGAAGCAGCTCGACAGTGCCACCTCCACTAATATAAACCAGGATTCCCACAAGCCTTTGCTCAGTGGCGCCGGCTTACCAACTTCCTCGGAAGAAACTCGAGCACGAACGAGGTCTCCAAGAGAGAGCTCGATGTGAAGATCGACGATGCAGTCCGAAGCCTCACCGGAGCTTTCTCACCGTGGCAGCTACCCGGAAAGAGCGAGACGAATCGCAACGAAAGCCTGCGCAAAATCCTTCATCAAGCCAGCGATGCCGGAGAGCTATTGTTCAGTCAGTCTTCCACCTTCAACTTCGACTGGTCAACCGATAGTGATGGTCGAGGCTCTACTGTGGTTGTAACCCCAGCCCTGGTGAAGAGATTGGACGAGTCTGCGGTGGCTCTCCATCCCATGCAGCTTCTGGTATCCGCAACGAGAGTCAAGGCCTGATGAGTATCCCGAAGCATTGTAGGAGAATCGGGTGTAGCTCGCAGGGCATATTGGTTGTCCCCTTGCACTTGGATATATCTACCTCGTAACTTAATCGAATCTGGGACTTCTCGCAGCTGCTACGCGAATATACGCTACTTCCATACCGCCCGCACCGTCTTATCATATCCGATAGTCAGAACCCATTCACGGCATGGCCGTCTTGCCGTCGACTGCTTCCCGACCTGACTTTCGCAATGGCTCCATACCGAGCTGTTCGTACTGGATATGCTCCCGTTTCAGCGTTCTCGCCCAGTGCGCGAAGAACATGGCCAGGGCAGCTGCCACTATCAATCCTATAGCGATGATTGGCGAAACCAATGAAAATGCCGCGAAGCCGTAGCATGCTCTTTGGAAGCTCGTATTGGTGATCAATGCATCTTTCGTTGATGATAGTCCAAGTTGCATGGCTGTCAAAACGAGGAGGATGTAGTAAGACACTGTCGCAACTGCGATTAGGTTGGCTGCGATGAAGTCGCTGTAGGTTTGCGGACTGGTCAAGCTCGAGTAACCGTAAAGCCAGTTGCCGTGGAGGTACTTGTAGATGATGTCAAGTCTGTCCAGCCGTAGCTCGCCATATATGTACCGCTTTGGTATATGTGAGTATATGGCGGTGTCGGGATGGTCTTTCAGTACTCGACGGACGAGGAGTCTCCAGTCAGTCCATTTCAGGTTGGGCGGAAGCAGATGGGCCTCATGGGCGAGTGCGAAATCCAGCTCAGTGGGTACGAGGGCAAGATACGAGTACAGCAGACCAAGGGCAGGACCGTTCAGTCCTGGTCCTTGGAGATAATGCTCATAGAAGTTTGTCGCCAAGAAGTACGCTGGAAGGGCCTTGATGAAGATCCGTCTTGATGTCCAGAGGAGATGCAGTGACGCATCAGTTGTTGGCACGATCGTTCGATTGAGCACGCCTTGAATATTCAGCGGACGGGGTAGGTAAGGCCTGCCAGCCGCCCAGAGACGAGGCGAGATGTCTTCGAGTTGCTTGACGGATAGATCGGCTTTCAAGAAAGCCTGTACATTATCAGACGGCAGAACAATCGAGTGCGTCTCGGTGCGAAAGATGGCAGGAAGCTCGCCATCGTCAAGGGAGACCATCCTGTTGCTCTGCGGATTGGCCATGGGTCATGATCGACTAGATGGAAGGGATCCCTCTGGTCGTTGCTTGGCATAAGGTATCTCTCGTATCCAGGCTTGCTACCTTATCAACAAAACAACCTGGAGATTTGACTCGACATGATCCTGGTCATTGCGTACGCGGGCATCGATGATCTCGCTTCAAGTCTCACAGAAGTCTCTCGTGCCGCTGTTGATCACGCAATCACGGATCTATGCAGCTTCCCCGCGCGCTGGTGGAACAAACGAAGGCAAACGAGGCTGTACAGGGTGGTGACAAAAAGACTGCAATCCCTGCAATGCGGAACGGAAGAGCTAGGCCGAAGCAGAGAGACGCTCTACCTAAATTTCGTTGATCTCCTACCTAGTCGGGCCTAGCTCTTCCGATCCGCATTGCAGGGATTGCAACCACCCTGTAGTATGTCCCTTATCACTCCGCTAGCACGGAGTCTATGGTCACTACTGCAACACTAGCCTACCAAGCTCCAGCTATTTTCGGGAGCGGCTCGCATGCCGATCAGGAGTCTAATCCAACCAGCTCGAGCGAGTTGAGCCCACGGATCAAGGTCATCCATCTATTGTTCACGCATTGATCGTCCAAACAGTTGGTTGCTTGATGCTCTTGTGGATAATCGAGCGTCCATGGCAGAGCAGTCCGAGTGACTTCCACCTGACCGGCCGAGCTTCAACCCTTTCCGGAACCGTGCAGCAAGGCTGCGACGCTGGCAAGCTGGCTCGACTAGTCCTCTATGCGCCAGTAAGCCACAGTTGCCGCAGAACAGTGGTCCTCGCCAATCGAATACTGGAGATGGTCCTGGGGTGCAGAAGACGGTGGGGATGACTCGCGGTCTTCCCTTCTAGGCAAGATGTCCTTCAACGCTGCGAGGCCTAGACATACGTGGGCTAGCTCCCGGGCCCAGTATCATGCAGTACACAGGGCTTGATCATGTCTCATGGCTAGTCAGATTGGCTGCATAGGAGATCACGGGAGCGCCACTTCGAGGCAAATACTCGCAGGGTCAAATGCGGTTCTAAGCGATCCTAACACGGACAGTTACATACTCCGGAAGTTCGGGAGCTCTTGGTGATGTTCTTCAGCTGATTGGCGGAGTGGGGGGAAAAGGTGTCTGACGTGAAGCTCCCGACCGTACCTTATTCGACATCTTCCTTGAAGCATCAACGCACTTCCAGCCGTTAGAACGACTCCTCGAGCTCATCTACATACTCCACCTTCCTGTATTTGAGGCTCCGGCGTCGTATGACGGCACGACAGGGTCAAGGACCGCAGCTATGTCGACTGAGTACGAGGAAAAGGTCACCAAAAAGACCAAGATTTATCGGAAAGTGGGTCAGGGCATCAAGATCTTCCACGAACACCAGTACCCAGATGTAGAGTATGTTTGTTGTTATTCTTTCGGATCTTGTGAGAACGCTGCTGACCCCATTAGTATACTTGCAGTTCCCGGCCTGGGGACGAACCCCGAGGAGTGTTGGACATGGAAAGCAGATGAGCGTGAAGATGCAAGCGGTCCCAAGGCCTCCAAAGCCTCTGGAACGCCCGACGATGTCCCTACGGCCCCTCATAGTACCACGGATAAACGCCATGATTTCAATTGGCTCAGGGACAAGGATGGTCTTGCTGAGTTGTTTCCAAAAAGTCGTATAATGCTGTATGATTACGCTTCGGCATGGACAGGCAACAAGAAGGTGAGAGCCACGATGAGGAGTATATGTAGCTGGCTACTGGATGATCTACGAGGAAAGAGGAAGGTGAGTGCACTGTAGTGGGATTCTCCAAGAACATGCAATAACCAGCTGCAGGGCGCTACCGAAGTTACCCGACCGCTGATCTTCATTGGCCATAGTATGGGTGGAGTTGTTATCGCGAAGGTATGGTGGATGGTAGCCTGGCATCCTCCGAAGTGGAACTGACCCGTGTAGACACTCTGTGTTGCAAGAGCTCGCAAAGAGTTTGAGGCCATTGTCACCTGCACAGTTGGCTGCGCATTCTTTGGTAAGTAATGATGGGTAGAATGGTATCCGGAGGTCTGTAAAGACACTGCTAACTCGTAGTGCAGGCGCTCCTTTCCGAGGCAGCGACTTGGCAAGAATCGCTTTACTTTACAGCTCGGTCTTCGGGCAAGACGCCTACGAATCCTTGCTGTCCTTCATGCGCAGCGAGAACAACGATGCGTTGGACGAAGTGACGAACGACTTCATGGAGATCAGTAGCAAGCTTGCGCCTCCAATTGAGCTTCTTTGTATCTGGGAGCAGGTGCCCACGAGTGTCTCGTACTCCGACAGGATTGCTCAGAGTCTACCTCGTCTAATGCAGCACAAAGCTTTTACATCAAGCGCCCGAGCTGTGTTGGATCTTGGGGCCATGGCTTTCAAGACTGGAACGGTGAGCCTCCAATCACCACGAGCTAGAGATGCATCCGCTGATAGTGATCCAGCATTTCGTTGACATGGAATCCGCTGTTCTGCCTGGAGCCCACAGTATAGGCTTAACGGCTGACCATAGGGATCTCATCAAGTTTGAGAGCGTCAAGTCGAGCAAATTCGGTCCCTTGAGGTCAGCACTGTCTGAAATGGTCAAGAAAGCCAAAACAAATGCCAGGAAACGTGCATTCCAACTGGGACAGAACTTGTTGACACAAAAGATCGTCAACCAAGTCCGACTGTCCCTCGAGGGCGAGAACATGAGGTTGAAGTTCCGTGCGAGAGTGCAACAGCGCCAGGTTAACTCGTGGTTGACATCCGAGCCCTTGTATCAACAGTGGCTGGTCAATGGCAACGCAGCAGATCAAGAGTGTCTTCATCTTTGGCTCAAGGGCGGGGCGGGACTCGGGAAGACAGACGCCTCACTTGCAGCAATCAACGATGTCACAAAGATGCACCTCGAAGACCAGCACCGGGACGCCACCCCGAACCAGAGTGAGACCTTTCTTGTCTACTTCCTATGCGATTCGACACCAGGGTGTTGCACCGCCGAGGACGTGTTGAAGAATTTAATCACACAGATCATCAATCAGGAAGAATCTCTGGCTCAACACGGAGCGCGATGGTTCGTTTCAAATCCTCGGCAGCGAGTGTTGATGCAGGACAATCGCCATGGAGGAGACGAGGAGTCAGGCGGTACTGGTGCTAAAGCAACAGTCACCGTTGACAATTTGTGGAGGTGTCTCCTCGACATGATCGACGATCCAGTCGTCAACAACATCTACCTCATCATCAACAACCTTCATATACTGGAAGAAGGTGGATCTACGACCGCATTGCTTTCGAAGCTGAGAGAACATACAATCCTTCTTCAAGCTCAGCCACCTGCTTCGCGTAAAGCAAAGTGGCTGATCACCAGCCGGAATGACAGCAACATTTCACATTATCTGACGATCAACAGCATTTCCATCATCGATCTTGACAACGATCGTGAGTACGGGGCTAAAGTCAAAGACGCTCGGCGGAAACATGCCGACGAGGCGGTATTGCAATTGCAGTCGAGCAAGAAATACAGCCTCGACACGGCCTATTACGTCCGCAGCTCCATCGAAAGCCAATCCGCAAACAAAACCTGGATAGAGGTCTTGTGTATCCTGCTTGGAGCGAAGCCCGATAATAGCAGCAGTCTCACCATCACGAATTGGCTCCGACAAGTCGGAACATACAAGATCCATCGACTCATTGACCATGCCTGGGATACGGTACGATGATCTTCGTGTCTAGCAGACAGTTGGAATTCGCTAATCACATCCTCGTAGACTCTACATCAAAACGGAGAAGCCAAGGAAGGATTGGAGGAGCTGTTACGCGCCCTGACAATCGCTTACGAGCCACCTTCTCTGGCCGATCTAGCCGTCCTCACACAGATCAACGATCATCAGACCCTGACTGATCTGGTTCGGAGATGTTCACCCATCCTTGAGATAGGCACCTCAACTGAACACGAAGGCAAAGTTGTCTTCACAAATCCAGAGTTCATGGATCGTTTGTCCGCGAGAACCCACGGACAGCTGGATATATCGCAGGAGAATCCGGAAAAGAAACTCTATCACGGAATGATGGCATTGAGGTGCTTTGTGTACATCAAGACTTCTTACAAACCCACCGTCAATCGAGGTCGACTAGCGAACGTTGCTGCTGGCCTCATGCGGACGACGACCGTAACAGCACGGGTTGACGAGAGCACCAATATCGTCGATTTGACAGCCGAAGACGAGGAGGTGGAAGATGTAGACACGACATCTCCTCAGGCTTCCGCCCTCGAGTGCTCATATCCAGTGAAATATCTGTTCCGTCATCTTGGAGCAGCGTCTCCAGACGTCGCACACCAGCTCTGCGAGAATGACCCAGGGTTTTGGGGCCAGGAATCACCTTTGCGAAACTCGTGGCTGAAGAACTTTCGGGCTCGTACGACTGCTTTGAAGGATCTAGACATACGTGGCATGTCAGCTCTCCACGTTGCGGCGGGTATCGGCGCGGAAGAATTGGTACGAATACTAATAGACAGAAATGGCAAAATGTCGCCGTCGTGGACAACCAAAGGTGGCTTGACTGCAGTAAGCCACCAGCCCCCCTCTCGTCCGCGGCAACTCGCTTACTGACAATCTACAGCTTCACGTTGCAGCACGGAACAACCATCACAAGGTTGTCGACACTTTGATTCGGGCAGGTGCCGATATAGAGGCTGGAGAGGGCGCCGCTGGGACGCCGCTCCACCTTGCAGCTCTCCTTGGCAACTGCTCCATCATAGCGCTGCTTATCGAGAGGAAAGCCAATGTGAACGCATCTAGCCAAGAAATCGGTCCTGTCATCAATGCCGCCATCCGTTCCGGCACCGTGGACGCAGTGAAGCAGATCATGGACTGCGACGTTCGCTTCGATCTGGACTACACCAAGTGCGATGCGCCACTGTCGCTTTCGGCTCGCATGTCGGAGCCAAGTCTCTTCCAAAACATCCTTGATACTGGCAGAACTAAGTGGCTGCAGAATGTGAAGCTCCTCGACCAAGCTTTGGTGGAAGCTGCTGAGAATGGACGGCTGGAAAGCTTGCGGATCCTCTTGAAGTTCTCACCAGGCTACACGTATGACACGCTGGAGAGAGCGATCTTCGCCGCTGCTTGTGAGAAGTACTGGACCTCAGTCAACGAGCTCTTGGAATTCGCATCCCGTGGCTCTGCGCAGGGCGACAGAGGTGCTGCTAGACTGGATGGACCTTTCTACTTGGCTGCCATCAGCAGAGAAGAGCGAACCGATGTACTTGAAAATATCTGGATCTTTGCAAACAACACGATTGCTCACGACATCATTGACTTCGCGCTGTACCAAGCCACTGTTATGCAGAAAGAAACCACGGTCCGCTGGCTACTCGAGACATGCGGCGCAAGTCCAAATGCTACTGCAGAGACGCCGAGCTCTTTGAACGTTCCCCCGACTAATGCTCCCTCATCTACCGACCTCGGAAATGCATTAAATGCAGCGGCAAACACCGGGCACGCAGCGTTGGTTCAACTTCTACTGAAGAAAGGTGCTGACGTTGACGATGGTCGTGGATACGCGCTCCAGCTTGCAGCAAGCGAAGGTCACACGGCAGTCGTCCAGCTCCTACTTGACAACGGAGCTCTCCCTGATAGACAGGTTGCAAGTAGCGAGGAGCTAGGTTTTATCAGTAGCACCGCATTGCAGGCTGCATGCGAGAACAACAGGGTAGATGTTGTCGAGGCCCTCATCCAGCATGGCGCCGATGCCAATCTCGGTGGCGGCACATCAACGAACCCAATCACAGCCGCCACCCGAGGCGCACATCCAGAGATCCTTCAACTGCTGTTGGAAGCACCAGGCATTGATGTCAATGTGGTTGGTGGCGAGGATCGCTCCACGCCGCTGTTCAATGCCGCAAAGTACATGTCAACAGATTGTGTGGAGCTTCTCGTGCAAAGAGGTGCCGATATCAACGCTCCGAACGCCGCAGGAGACACCCCTCTGATTGTGGCCGCTTCGAGAGGCGATAAGACATGTGTGGACATGCTTTGCAATAACGGCGCAGATGTGACGTACCGAAGCCCACAGCGCGGACTTGCGTTTGATGTCGCTGCTGGAGGGCTACATCCTTTGACTGCACACGTTCTCGCTGACAGAATGGGCAAAACGATCGAAGACTATCGAGAGAACGGTCTATCGGAACTCGTTGTCGCCAAAAAGGATCTGGCAGCAGCAAACGCTGAATTGAGAGATCGCGAAGCAGACATTGAGGGTCTGAACGCAACGCTTGCAGAAACAAGGGAGCAACTCGTCATCGCAAACAGAGATATCGATGCTCATCAGCATGACAAGCAGCAGCTCATGTCGATGAGCTCCCTGCACGGCAGCCAATACGAGTCTGTTGGCCAGCAAATGAAAGTCATCCAGCTCGAACGTGCCGAGCTACAGAAACAACTCGATGCCTCTAAAGGTCAGATGCAGCTTGCGAACGATTCAGCTGCGCGATTCAAAAACCTGCTGGACGAGGAGAGACAGACGAATGCGGCGCTGAGGAAGCGCTCGGCATGGGCCTCTCTGCAGGAAGAGAAGCAGATGGCACTAGACATGGTCCAACATGAGAAACAAGCAGCGCTCCAAGCTTCAGAGATCGAGCGGCGACAACGGAGCCAACTTGAGGAGAGGATACAACGGCTGCAGAATGATATCCAAGCCCTCAGAGACGAACTCAAGTCAACCAGAGCGGACACCAAGGAGGCGATTGACCTCGTCCAAGCAGAGGAGCTCCAGAACAAACAGTTGCAGAGCGAGATCGAGACCCTGCAGGCCAACGCTCGTGACCTTGAAGAGGCGATGGCATCAGTCCAAGCAGCTGCATCCAGAAGCAAGATCGTGGTCCAAAAGTCAACGCCACATGAACTGAACGCTACTCCTGGCAACGAGTACTTTCCACCTCAGACTGCAACACCAGGTAGCACGAACGGCTTCCACCTCCATGGAGCGGACGAAGCTTCATCGGTGCCGAACAGGAAGCTCGTTGGTAGTCCGGTCGGAAGTCCTCCAGTGGCATCGCCAGGTACTTACAGCAATCCCGCCACGTCTCCGCGAGCCCCCCATCCTAACGTCCGAAGTCCTGGATCGCAGGCCGAAGGATTTAGAACGATTCATGGACAACATCGTCCGGACGGTAGCCTGGGCGGATATCGCACAGACCGGGCTGGAGTGAAGCGAATGACTAGCGACAGCTTGTACGATGTTTCCATAAGGAACGGATCGACTGGCAAGGAGCGAACGTCGAGCAAGGAGTCTTTACACTGAAGCAGAGGCAGCAAAGCCGACTCATTCGAAGGACGGGCGCCGGGAGATCTTAGTGGGAACCCGGGAAGAGAACCGCCACCTACGGGAGATGGTGGTCGTGTTAGATGGGGATAGTTGTTTGCGATGTGCTGTTTCCTAGGCAGCTCTTCAATCGTTTTAGTTAATGATCTTGACATATGTAGCTGTGGATGCAATCTGTAATGTAGTCACCGTAATTTCGCTGCACCCTGTCTTCTCCTCCCAGTTGTTATATCCTTTCTTCGCACTCAAAACCACGACAACTGTATGCAGTCATAGCAGTATGAATCGGGTGAGTTACAGCGCACATTGTCGAGCCCAACCTCGCGGCGAAGTAGCCAACAAGAAGCCCACAACGATCGTCTTATCTCACTCATATCGCCTGCGGTCACAAGGAGGTCGGCAGGTTAACTCTCGAAGGGCACGTCTCCATGAGGACACGTGTCTGCATGGCAGTGTCTCCGATATACTCGATAGAGTTTTGCATATAACTTGGCAGTGCATGAGATGTCCTTGTTTGGCGATACCATGCGTCCGTTTGTGGCCTCGTAAGATCTTCGGGATGAATCGAGCCATGACGAGTTGCTGGGTCATAGTTACGTGGCTTCTGTACCTTTCCTTGGCAGCCGATCTCCATCCTGACTTGCATCCGAAATTATACCAGCCACTGGAGGGAGGGGTGGTGGGGTGTTTCACTCTGGCCGATCGTTCCGCATATCTAGAAAGTGTAACCAAACCCACTTGATTCAGAAGAGGCGCAGGAAGTCAGACGCCTTGGAGACCGTCGTCATAAGGCAGGATTCACTACAGCATATGACGCGCTTTTGCTCAAAACATGGATTGAACACGTTCTGGATGTTAGCACGCCATATGTGGACGTAGGTATAAGAATAGGTGTAACTGCTGCGTTGAAGCACCTTTCTCATCATCAAACTTTCACCACTTCACCATACCAAACTACGCACATCACATCCCCATCAACCAATACAATCATGCAGAACGAACCAGGACGCACACACGACGGCCTCGGCCAGCAATCTTCAGGCCTCAACCAGCCTGGCTATGGCGGCCAGCAATCCCATCTCGGCCAGCAACACGGTGGTCAACAGGGGGGCTCCCACGCAACCGACTCGAAATTGCCCCAGTTCGTGCAAGATAAGGCTCCCGAGAGCTTGGAGCGAAAACTGCCGGACTCGATCCACAATACCTCCGGCCCTGGAGCACACAACAGCGGACCAGGCCACCAAGGTGGTCTGTCAGGCCCTGGTCAACACAACCAAGGCGGCCTGAACCAGGGTGGCCTTTCACACGGTGGCCCCGGTCAACACAATCAAGGCGGCCTCAACCAAGGCGGTGTTTCCCACGGCGGCCCTGGCGCACACGATCGCGGCCCAGGCTTCGAGGGCCCCGGTCAACACAACCAAGGCGGCCTCTCCCACGGCGGCCCCGGTGGTCTCGGTGGCCATGCAGGCGGCCCAGGTGGTGCTGGTGGCGCCCACCGCAATGAGCTCCGCGACGACATGACCGAGATCCACCAAGATCGCTCCGCCTTGAGGAACGCAGACACCCCAGCTGAGCGCCGCGAGGCCCAGCAAGACCTCCGCGAGGATCGTCAAGAGCTCCGTCAAGATTGGGGTCCTGGACAGCCAGGCCACAACCAGGGTGGTGCCGGTGGCCTTCACGGTGCTGGCGCCGGTGCTGGTGGTCTTCACAGTGGCCCAGGTGCCCACAGCGGCCCAGGCGCACACTCAGGCCCAGGTGGCCTTTCTGGACCTGGCTCTCACGCCGGCCCAGGTGCCCACAGCGGACCTGGTGGTCTGTCTGGCCCCGGTCAGCACTCTGGGCCTGGTTCACACACCGGTCCAGGCCAGCACAATAACGGCAAGGAGGAGAAGATCTCGCATGCCACTGGTGCATCAAAAGTGCCCCACGGTCTGCAGAAGATGGTGCCCGAGAAGGTATGTAAAACTCCTACCCAATCTAAGACCCAGGCAGTGACTGACTATTCTCTCTTCGTGTAGCTTGAGAAAGCGCTCCCTAACTCCATTCACGATACTTCCGGTGCTCGGTTCTCGGATGGAAGTGTTGGAAAGTAGGAGAAATGATACCCTTGTAAGCCATGTAATGAGACATGCAATGGGAGGGTAGAGATGAACAATACAATACCCATTCAGTTTGTAGCAAGAGACAATGAAACCCTCTCAAACGAACTTTCTCTCAACCAATCAAAAGTATACCTCACCTTCCTGTGCGCGTCCAGCAACACTGCTGTTCTAATAGTATGCACTTGGTCTATCACATGATGCTTCTGTTCGGCCGTTCAGTCTGTTCCACGTCTGAATTGCCCGCAAGGCATGCTTCGAACGCAGCTCTTTGGCCTCTTGACAGTACAAGAACTTATACAGAATGTGCCATCACCGACTGTAGTGGCGCGCGCCTATAGGGTGTGGCGGAGATAGTACACCTTCGACCGCCCTCCCACCATCACCTCTATAGCTTTCCTGCCGCCTTCGATGGCCCGCCGAATAGCGCACAGCTTCTCGAGACTGTGAACGAAGTACATCTGGCCAGATCAGCGACTGCAGTGCCGTCGCCAACGGACGCTTCACATTGAACGTACGCGATCGCTCAACGACGAAGCGCCACTTCTCGAAACTGCCAACTCCGCCGCTGCATCAGTGCCCTGCCACATCACATCTAACGGTTCATATGCAAGAACCGTTGCCCAACGCCAACGTGAATGCAGCAGGGATGACTTCCGCACTCCACAGCCTGCTGCAGCGATTGAGCATGACGATGCAGCAGGGAGCAAGCGCTTTGGAAGACCTGATGTGGACGCTCCCCAATATCCGAAAGACAACCAGTGTGGTGATGCACTATCCAGACTTCCCTCGAAGGTCCCCTCAAGCCATACGTACCTTTCGAGGAAGGGAGCGATGTCGGTGATGTCGGCATCACGTCGACTATCTCGGACAATGCAACATCTCCAACCGATGCTATACTAGATGCGAGCAAGATGGATTGGATGATGCAACAACTCCACCTCAGGCCACAACAGATGCAAGCATGATGGACTTCTTCGCTATAACATGCTCACTCGATGCTGCACCAGATGCGGAAAGCATGAGCGCGGCTGACATGTCCCTTCAGCGTGGTGCTACAGCAGAAGGGGATAGGGTCGCTGCGGCTCGTACACCAGCCGAATTAGGCGCTGTAGCAGGAGCACTTCTGGTGGAATTCGTCGATACATCATCTAGAGCCGTCACTACACCAGCTAGAGGCAAGCCAACTAGCGTTGATGTAACAACTCAAGATATTCCTACACCAACTGGAGACGAGATGGCTATCGATGTCACGGCTGCTGCAGATCGCACTACATCAGCGGGAGGTGAGCGGGTTCGTGTCGACGCATCATCCGGAGGCATCACTACACCAGATGGAGGCGAGATGGCTATCTACCGTATCTCTGCTGAAGACCACCTTAAATCAGCTGGAGGCGAGCCAGCCAATGTTGGTATACCATCTCAGGGCGCCGCTGCATCAGCCGGAGGTGAAATGGCTATCGACGTTGCATCTGCTAGAGATCACCTTGTATCAGCCGGAGGCGAGCCAGTTGAAGTTGGCGCATTGCGAGGAGACGCCACTACTGAAGTCAAGCAGGTCGCATTTGGAACATCATCTCACACGGTCGATGCGTTCGCTAGAGTCAAGATGGCTCTCGATCGTGCGTCTGCTGGTGTTTGCGCTACGATATCGCGAGAGGACGCAGCATCAGACGAAGGCGAGCAGTCTGTTAATGGTGTACCATCTCAACAGAGCACTACACCAGCTGGAGATGCCACTGCATCAGGAGGAGTCAAGCAAGATGTCTTTGGTGTACCATCTTGTAGAAGCGTTACATCTCCCGGAGATAGCACTGCATTAGAGGAAGGCAAGCAAAATGTCATTGGTGCGCCACCTCGCGAGAACACTACATCCGCTGGCGACGGCACTACATCAGGAGGGGGCAAGCAAGATGTCGTTGGTGTACTATCTCGTGGGGACACTACATCTGCTGGAGACGGCACTACATCAGGAGGGGGCGAGCAGGATGTCGTTGGTGCACCACCTCGTGAGGACACTACATCTGCTGAAGAAGAGTAAGCTACCAAACATCCATTCGTCGATCCCAGGCTACATCAGCAGGAAGAAAATCCCGAAAATTACAAGACGAGTTTCTTGCTGAGCTACATCTGCTGCATCAACAGTGAAGCTGCGAGTCTCCATCCGTGGTGGATGATGTAGGAGGAAAGGAGCGTGCAGCGGCGAGCGGGCTCAGCGGGTCCCAAATGGCGGACTCTTGCTACGGATTTTTTCATCTTCATGGCTAGTGATGGTCATTTTCTTATTGCTTTCGATTTCTACCACATTCTTAGCTACATTAGACTAAACACCCCCCAAAAAAATATTGTAAACAACTTTGAGTGACCTTTCTTAGACTTCAACTGCGACACCAAATACGATCTCATGCCCCCTTCGCCTGCTCCGTCCCACATCGATTAAACCCCCCTCCTCTCATCTCGTCCCAACGACATCTGGTTGCCTCGTTTAGAAACTATACTTACCCCTTGTGCTTCGTGTCTCCCGGCGCTATCTGTGTACCCCCTCTGCCTTTCCCGGTGCCATTCCCGAGCCTCGTCCGCCCCCTCTGTCCTTCCCGGAGCCAGCCCTAAGCCTCGTTCACGCCCTCTGCCCTTCCCGGTTGCCAACCCTAAGCCTTGTTCACGCCCTCCGTCCTTCCCGGTGCGGTCCCTGGGCTTCGTCTGCAGACCCGAGCCGCCCCGCCCCAGCCGTATTGCCTCGTTCGCAGACTTAAGCCGCCCCGCCCCAGTCGTGTTGCCTCGTTCGCAGACTCAAGCCGCCCTGTCCTGGTCTGGTTGGCTCGTTCGCAGACTCAAGCCGCCCCATCCCAGTCGGGTTGGTTCGTTCGCAGACTCACACTATCCCCGCCCTAGTCGTGTTCGCTCGTTCGGAGACTCGTAACATCTCCGCCACAGTCGGAGTGGCTCGTTTGGAAACTCCCATCGCCCTTGCGCCAGTCGGGTTGGCTCCTTTGTGGACTCACGTCATCCCCGCATTAGTCGGGTTGGCTCGTTTGGAGACTCCAACCGCCCCTGCGCCAGTCGGATTTGCTCGTCCGCAGACTTGTATCGTCCCGGCCGTAGTCGTGTTGCCGCGTTTGCAGACTCACACCATCCTATCTCAGGTCGTATTGCCGCGCTTGGAGACTCACGCCGCCCTATCTCAGGTCGTGTTGCCGCGTTTAGAGACACACGCTACCTTATCTCAAGTCGGTCGAATTGTTGAGGGAATCACGTTGCCCTATCTCAGGTCGGTGCAGCTTGTTTGGCGACTTCGGCCACATCTTCTGAATCGGTGGAGCTCGTTTGGAGACTCAGGTCGCCTATCCTGGATCGGTGGAGCTCGTTTGGATTCTCCGCGCACATCCGAATACTTCGTTTTTGGTCTCGTAACTTCCCGATTCATATCTTGTACCTCGTCTGCGTCCTCCACCTGTCTAGCTACGATCTGATTGCCTCGTCTACGTCCTCTGCCCTCACTCCTCTTAATCTCTTCAGCTCGTTCGCGTACTCGAGCATCGTCCGCTCCGCTCGTTTGGCGGCTCAGCTCGCCTATTATGGATCGGTGTAGCTCGTTTGGTGACTCGACTATCGTCGGCTTCGCTCGTTCGGAGGCTCGATTATCGCCCGCTCCGCTCGTTTGGCGACTCAGGTCGCCTATCCTGGATCGGGTGCGGTCGTTTGGTGACTCGGCCTGTCCTCTACTATCATCGGTGGCGCTCGTTTGAAAACTGAGGTGCTGTCTGGGTGGCTCGTTTGTGGCCTCTTGTCAGGTCTGGTTGCTTCGTCTGCGATCTAGTCAGTTCCTGGTTCATGTCGTGTTCAGGTTATTGAAGGAACCTGGATGATGACGGCAACGAAGTTGTTGTCTGTGTGGCAGTTGATTGCCAGTATTTGTGTAGGTCATAAATATCGAATCTGGCAAGGGGAGACTCTGCTCCTATTCCCTCACACCTCACACCTCGAGTTCATATCATGCCGCATAACCTTCCCGACCCTTGATGGTTGCGCATCCGTGCCGTCTACTGCTTCACGTACTTCTTGTCTTCTCCCATCTCGTGCTTCAGCTTCTCGCGGTCTTCGATCTCCCGGCGCATCTCCATCACGCTGTTCTCCATGTCAGCACAGCTCCACGGACTTCACAAGGAGGAGCTTAAGCTACCTCCTCGGCGCCGTCGGCACACCCTTCTTGCCTGCCTTCCTCTTCATCGACCCGACGACTTTGTTGCGGTTGCGCAGCGGCAGCGTGTGATAATATCGTCGTCAGTAAGTCCCAGTCTCGTGCAGCCATCACTCGCCCGACTCACCTTCTTGTCAGGAGCCGACGGTGAAGCCTCCACCTCACCCGTTCAGACGGACCCCTCCACCTTCTCCTCTGCCTCATCCGTACCAGCCTCCACCTTCTCTGTTGCATTAACCATCGCGTTGTAGTCCTCTTCCGCCTCGTCGTCATCGTCGTCATGGCGTCTCTCCGCCTTCTCCTTCAACACCAGGTACATGTAACCAAGGGAGTCCTGCAATTCAGCGAGCGGTTCTTTCACAGACTCGTCGTCGCTGTGGTGCTTGCACGCTTTGATCAGCAATCCGTCGACCTTGCGGTAACACTCCGAACAGTCGCTTGCATCTTCGTAACATGCACCAAGCAAGATCAGCGCCTTGATCTGGAAGTACACAGGAACATCTGGCTCGTCCAAGAGCTCCTCGCACTTCTGAGCGCATGCTTCGAGATTCTCGGCGTCATAGACATCCACAGCTGTGGTGACGCTTCCTGCGAACTCCTTTGAGTGCACGCCCGGGCTCTGCCTCATGATCGCTGCGTGGTGCTGAGATGTTGAGAGAGGTGACGAAATCTTTCACAGTTGTGGTTTTCGAGGAGCAAGTTCTTGCACATGTCCTCAGAGGAAACCTTTCGTGAGCGTGTCCAGCTTCACGTGAAACGAGCTGCCCTTCCAGCTTCACCGTTCTACGGTCTTTCACAGACATGTGAGCCTTCGCAACGGTTTATGAATGGCTTGCCGCATCCTCGACCGCATATCGGGCCCCATCCCATAGAAGACATGGTCCACCCTTCACACGCGGAGGATCTCTACGCCTTCACTGAGGTAGTTGTGCTCACGACTTACGATCCGGAGCTCGACATGGGGAGCCTACCCGATGTCTTTCGAACACATGATTCTCCGAGTCGCGACACACGGCGCCGTGGCCAGATCACTGAATGTAGGGGCATCGTCTTCACGTCCATTGCGGGGAGGCGACCTCGTGTACTCTCGCTCGCCCACCCGTTCTCCAGTACGCCATCGTAGTTCTCCATAGCTAGATCACTCACTGCAGTAGCCTCATCTCCGAGGCGATCGTGGAGACTTGTAGTGATGACTTCTTCGAACCTATCTGCTCTCCAAAATCTTGTCGGAAGCGCTATAGCCAGATCACCGAATGCAGTGGCCTCGTCTTCATGTTGGCCGCGAAAAGCTGTAATGCAATCTTCGTGCCGTCATCTTCTTCAAACTCACCCGTTCTCCTGATGGCTATTGTGGGCAGTGTGACACAATCACCAACTGCAGTAGCCTCGTCTCCACATCGATCTCGGAGAGCTGTGATGCCATCTCCCTCAAATCTATCTGTTCTCCGAAGACTTCACGTATACACCATAGCCAGATCACTGACTACAGTAGCATCGTCTCTACATGCACCGATTCGCCTATAGGTGAGGTCGTGCAGCTCGCATGACTCGATGAGGAAGTACACATTTGAGAGCTCTCTTTCGCCACCGGAACTCTACCACTCGACCACCAGACGGAACGGCGTTTCACAAAACGTACTTCGGCCGACGCAATCTATCCACACGTGTCCCAATCGCAGTATAACCTCTCCATACAGAAGAGGCGGAGTCGCCAATTGCCCGAAGACGGCGTCATCCCAGCTCACTCATGATGCATAGTGAACGTCAACACTTCAGAGCTATCACATGTCGACAGCTGTTGCTGTAAGGTAACAACGTAGGTATAAAGTGGTAGGTCTTCCTCACTTGCTCCTTTGATCTCTATTGTGCTCCGTGTTACTTCAAAAATCACTCGATCAACTTCAATCCGCCAATTCGCAACCACCACAGCAAAGATGCAGAACGATCAGGGACAGGGCGCCAGTCATGCCAAAGACTCATCGCTTCCTAAGACAGTGCAGGATAAGGTGTGTTCTCATCATGTCCACTCACCCTCGCTGTCGAAGCTCATGTTCTCCGCCTTCAGGCCCCCAAGAGCGTAGAGGACAAAATCCCCGACGCGGCTCACGACACCGGCGCCAACAAGGAGACTGGGAAAGTCAGCCATGCGACCGGTGATTCAAAAGTCCCGAAAGTGCTGCAAGAAGGACTTCCCGAGGGTGTCGAGAAGGCGTAAGTTCAATGGTCACACTGACATCTGGTTTCGCTGTATCACATGCACTAATTACTCCCATCCACTTGCAGTGTGCCGAACGCCTTGCACGATACTTCTGGCGCAAAGTTCAGCGATGGATCGGTCGGCAAGTAGACTGCAAATATCAAGACGACGGATATGATATGAGGACATGTAATATTAGATACCTTCATTTTATCAATGATACGAGACTTCTTTCACGTGATTCTTGGCACTTTCCTAGCGACCGTTTTTTCTTGTTCCTGGACAGCTTTCCCCACACTCTCTTCACAGCTGCATGTGATGATCGCTGCCCGCGTCATATGTTGCATGTGCTCGGACTGCTGCACGTTCAAAGTTGCCCCTGCCACTTCAACCACATCTTTGCATCACACCATCGACATCGCCACCTCTACCTCCATCAATCTCCTCATACTCCTCATAAGCACCAAAGAGGAACTTCATCCTCTCTTCACATTCACATTCCACAACTTCTCGATCCGCCACCACCATCACAATGAGCGTCAACATGTTCCGCACCAGAGCCATTGCCCAGGCCCAGCGGACCCTCCGCACCCGCAGCACCACCATCAACCGCAACGTCCGCTTCGCCACACAAGATGCCAGCCCAGCAGCAGCAGGCGGCGGTTCAGGTGCCCTGGCAGGCGGTGTCGCCGGCGCCCTTGCAGCATCTGGAATATTCTACGGCTACTACCACTTCTCCGGCGCCAGGACAGCAGTGCAATACGCGCAGCAAACCAAGAGTTACGTCGACTCGGCCACCAACTCCCTCAAAGTCCAATTCGAGGAGAAGACTCCCGACTCCAACCAAGCCCTCCAAACTCTCAAAGACGCTGCCAAGAAGTATGCCGCTTTCATCCCAGGAGCTAGCCAATACCTCGACACCGCCTTCAAAGACCTCGAGTCCGTGAAGCAGAAGCACAGCGATGAGGTCGACAAAATCGTCAGCGAAGCCTACGGCGAGTTGAGAGATGCCTCGAAGAAGGGCATGAACTTCGAAGCCGCGACCGAAGTCTACAGCATCCTCTCCAAGCACCTCGAGCGCCTATTCAGCCTCGCCGGTGACGCAGGCGAGGACATCCTCAATAACCACCCGCAGCTAAAGGAGAAGCTTGGCGGGTCTACGGATCAGCTGAAGCAGTTGGGCGAGAAGTACGGGCCCAAGGCGAGGCAGCAGATTGATGAGACTTGGAAGCAAGTGCAAGATATCATCAACACGGGGCTGCGGCCGGATAATATTGAGAAGATCCGGAATCTGTTGCAAGATAAGGTAAAGGAGATTCGGAAGATGGGGGAGGAGGCTTATGAGGAGGGCAAGGACCAGGCGAAGGAGGTTAAGGAGCAGGCCAAGGGGCAGGCTGAGGAGGTTAAGGAGGATGTTAAGAAGGTTGCGAAGTGAGAGGGGTAGATGGTATGGAGATTTGGGGCGGTTATGGGTTTTCCATGGCAACGGCGTCTGTCAAGGTGTGTCTCGTTTCAGCGGCGTGAACTCGGACTGCAGGACGGTGGAAAAGTGCTAAGAAGCGCGGCCGAAGGTTATCAACCAGCCGCAGTCATCCATGCAGCGGTCTGCCTGAGGTGTTTTGAGAACGTCAACAGCTAGGCGAGCAGTCTTCATCCGCTGATCGTAGATACCAGGGCGACATCAAGCTCGTTCTATGGGGTGCTGTGCGGACACTGTCTCGAACTGTCGAAATAAAGAACCTTTCTACAGTACTGTCCAGCGTCCCGCCTCTCATCCTTGCTCTCTACGCTTTGCATTCCCGCATCGTTGTGTTGAGGTCACAACCTTTACTTGGCACTAACATATCCCAGAGCCCCTTGACCAGGCTTGCGGCTGAGTAGCAGTCCGAAAACCATTCAGAGCAGCATTTGATGCTTTCAGCTCTTTGTCGCAGACATTGAAGCTGGCCGATAAAGTGGCACCACGAACTTCATCCCACCAGGTCATGTGGCGACATCGTCGAGAACGCGTACCTGTTCACATACAATCTTCTCTCTCGTTTCAACTTCCAGACTATGCTTCCGCAAGCGAGACGAGGAGGAGCGTGAGAAAAGTGAGTGAGTAGAGTCCTCACACCACCCTGCGGCAGGTTCTTAATGCTCACACCCCGCATCTAGTACTATCTACTACTACTATGGTACAAAAAGTACAAAGTAGTCACATGAGTGGGCGAGATACAGCTGCAAGGCTGCGCGCGCAATTCGATGCCTGGGCTCAGCCTTGTCAGAACGACCTGATTGTTCCTTTTGCCACTCATTTCTTTCCATTTCTTCAGTATCTATTACACCTGGTTCAGACTTGTTGATCACTCCCGCTGTCTACCCAGCCTTGATATACGTAAGCTCCCCATTCATCACACCTCTGGATGGGCTTCGCTGACTTGCAGTCAAGATTCCATCAAGAGGACAGCACGTCGCAACGCTTGGTACGATGTCGATGATGATGGCGTCCAAACTTACAATCCATTTGGTCGAGTGAGCAACAGACCTCGTCACCGACGCGACGAGGAAAGTGACGAACTGTACCACGCGCACACGGACAACCCAGCTGAGCATGATGCTCATGCCACGGAAGGCGGTCCTAGCACTGGACCTGGACTACGACATCACCAAAACGAGACGAGCCTTGATCTCGCCTGGACCACATCTTGACCGAATCAACAGCAACATCGGCATTATAACGATGAGACTAAACCTGAGACAGTTCCCGCCGTACCCACGGATATGGTTGAGCCAGCAACGAAATCAGATCTTCAGCCTTCTTCCACGGACGACTCTGTCAAGGCGAGGCAGAACAGACTCACTTTAGCGTCGCAGATGAAAGCGCTGCTGGGTACTTGGGCGAGTCTGCTCTTTGTATTCGTTCTAGCCGGCTTTGCAGTGCGCTATACCCATCAGTCGCCAGTCACAGTTTTCATCATCAACTTCATTGCCATCGTACCTAGCAACGCTGCCTTGGGATTTGCCGTGAATGAGACTCTGAAGTATGTTGGCAACACGCTTGCAGGGCTGATCAACACGAGCTTTGGGTGAGTCGACTGATGATTTCATGCGAGTGCAGATCTAACATCAAGTAGCAACGCGGTACAGCTGATATCCTCGATTCTTCTGCTCAAAACGAGACAGGTCGCCGTGCTAAGGTCGTCGCTCGTCGGGACTATACTCCAGAATCTGCTCATCATGACCGGGCTGTCCTTCCTTCTAGGTGGTCTACGTCGACGGCAACAGTACTTCAACGCAGCAGTCGCACAGACCATGCGCATGTTTCTTCTACTCGCAGTTCCGAGCTTGACTATTCCAACAGTATCTCAGCTCTGGGGTCACTCAACCCCTGCTGGTATTCGTGGGCAGTCGCGAGGAACAGCAGTCATTATAATAATGTCTTATGGAATGTGTCTATTCTTCCAACTCAAAACACACGCCGACATGTTCCATGAGCCAAGCGAGAAGACGCCTAGAGCAGACAAGGAGAAAGGCGAAGCCGCCAGAACCATGGCCAGTGTTGGAGCCGTATCAGCTCTTGTGGGAGCCCAAACTCACCAAGAACCACTCGTCTACGACCAAAAAGATGAAGACGATCTTCCGGAACTCACGCGTTTCATGGCCCTTGGAAGTGTCCTATTCCTCACGGCGCTCCTTGCTATCAATGCCGAGTTTGCTACCAGCATACAGGGCATCATGCATTCCCACGGAGTCACAGCGTCTTTCATGGGTATCGTGGTCTTGCCTATCCTAAGCAACGATCCTTTTGCGATCGATGCAGCGATGAAAGACAATCTCGACATCAGCATTGCACTGACGCTTGAGCGGTGTATGCAAACCGCACTCATGGTAATCCCGCTAATCGTTCTCATCGCATGGGGGATGGGAGTAGAGGGAATGAGCTTGGACTTTGATGGCTTCTCCGTGGCAGCATTGTTTGCATCGATTATTACTGTTACGTATGTCGTACAAGAAGGGAAGTCGAACTGGTGAGTCTGGAGTTTGTGCGAAGACTGGTTGGTGTGTGAACTGACCACTGCTCTAGGCTGACTGGTGCGCTACTGATCAAAGTCTTCGTAATCATCGGTCTAGCGTCCTGGTTTACAGAGTAGCTGTACACAATATTGGTTTCTGCTCATTATCACCTGAAGCTGGCCGGTGCAGCAGCGAGGGATTGCATCCTAGGCCTTCCGTTTCTGACTTCGTTCGTTATGCCGATCGGGATAGATCACCATGTATGTAATGGTGCTTGGAGGTGGGTTTTCACGGAGAGAGAGCGCGGTGTGAGTGGTGTCGGCGAGCTGTTTGGGATATACTGCCATACCTTACAGGTGACACGCATCTAGGTCAATGAGGGCCCCAAAGTTGGCATGCAACTCTTTCATCTGGACGCGGAGTTATAGTCCACCTTCCGCGAGCAGATCAAGTCCTCCCCGTTCCTGTACGCCTCTCATACCATTATTTGAAGCACGTTGGCATAGACTGCGAGGCCTTCACATGAATATTTGAGCCTATCACCACGTGGTGCTATATTCGTATATCTCACTCACGTTGAAGGGTCTAACGAAGGTTGAGAGTCCCGATTCCGGCAAGTCCGGTCGACTCCGAAGAAAACCCGGCGGCTATTTGTGATTTTCCGTAGTTTTGATTCGAGGTTTCTACTCTTCACCATCTTCGTCGCCTTCGGGTCACAGATAACGCCATCCGCTAAAGGGACAGCATGCTGTCTCCTATGGTTCTGGTCTCACGGCACCTGTGCAAGCAGAGGTCGACTCCCGAGACTGAGAAGCTTCTATCGCCTCCTGTCGCCTCTGCTACATTCTCGTACCTGCAGTGTGGGTCGACGCGATTACTACCTTTGCGCACGTCTTGCGTACCCTCATCGCTCCTGCAAACTGTATCGTCCTACTATGCTTCTAGAAGCGTATGTCTCCAGTCTTTCTTTGGGTTTCATCTCTTCCTCATCCACTTGGCTGCGTTTCCTTATCTCTGATCGCCTTCGAGTCTTGGCTGCGAGCAGTCTTCTTGAAGTACACAGCTCCTCTATTCTTATTCTTTAATACTTACTACGGGCCGACGAGTACCTGCATCGAAATAAGCAGTCGGAGGGCTCGAGCTACGCTGGACCGCATCACTGAACTTTCGCATCCCACCAAGTACCGCTGTAGCTTCTGGAAGCTCACCTCACATTACCGAGCAGAGCAGGAAGATTCTATCAGCATTGAAAACGCAAATACTTTGTATGTGCTACGCAGCCACATCTCATATCCCATCTGGACTTATATTTTCTCACAGTCGCTACATTCCGAGCATTCCAGTCCCTCGCTAGCCACGTTCTTCGACCCGGATCCCTGGGGATCGTCATCTGGAAGCATACCACATCCGGCCCATTGTTACCACAGGAACCCTTTGTTCGAGAAAACGCATGGAAGTGTACTCCGCACTAAATTACAGCAGTTATGAGCAGTCCAGCGGATTCTCCACCAGTCTGGCTCGGGACCCCAGCGGACATGTCTGAGAACGTCTCGCCACGGAATGGCATTGTTTCTAGCTCCGACAACAGCCAGCCTGGCAGCGGTGGCCAGGCACCACGTCCACAGAAGAAGCGAGTAGGCTGGGGTAGTCAACCGGACTCAGCAGAGCGCAGCCGTCGGGTAAGCTGGACCAATGCAGATGGCGAGGAGGAGCCGGCACCGGTATCTGTAACCACATATCCGCCTCCTGCAGAGGGAAGCAGTATCGAGCGCTCGAGGAGCTACAGCGAGGAACTGCTCCATCGGGTGGATAAGTCCCACTTGCCGGAACTGTCACCGCAGCAGACTCAAGAGATACACGCTGCTTTTAGCAAACCTCGACCGGCAATGCGAAGGCATGATTCAACTCCACCTGATCACCTCAGTCCGCCACAGGATGAGATAGAAGGGCCTGACGGTACTGGTCAGCGAGCCCATCGGCAGGCACGCATGCGTGAGGCCTTCGAGCGAGGCAAGCGGCTGGAGCAGGATCAGATCTCTGCGGGGAACTCGAGACGGCCTTCGCCACAAAGGCCTCCAAGACTGGCTGAGGATATTGAGATGGATGAACTGGGTCAGATGGACGAGCACCTGATCCAAGATGAGGAAGAAGATGACGGATTGGAGATGCCTGTACCGAAACGAAGAAGAGCGCTGGAGAACGAAGAGGCGCACAGACTGGTTCGACGGCACACTCGCGCCCGACGGGAACAATACTCGCACGGCGCGGAGACGCCTCCCCCAGCCTACCAGTCTGGAGCAGTCACTCCGACCGAGCTTGAACCTGAAGACTATAGAGCCCCTCCAAGAGAGTACCGTGGCGGCATCCTGGGCTCTTTACTTAAGCTGTACAATGAGCCTCAAGAGGATGAACGAAGCCACCGAGGTCACCACAGCAGGACAAGGTCCGGATGGTTCCATAGCGCGGACCACACCCCAAACACCAGTACTACACCGACTCCTCAAGGATCACCTCCTACTTCTGGCACCGCAACGCCCACCGGCGGCAGCAGCAGTCCCAAAAACTGGTTCCGCAAGAACAAAGACCACTCTAGCGCTTCGCTCTCGCAACTTGTCGGTACTACCGCATCACTCGGGTCGCCGATCGTGTCTGGATTAGGCGAGCAAGTGACTCGAAGGCTGAAGGAGCAGAAGCATGCTAAGGAAGCAGGCAAACGCCCAAACATGGGCATGAGGTCCCACAGTTCGAATGCGCTCGCTGCACTGAACAGAGTCGCCCGTGGAAAGAGGATGGAGGAAGAGGCCCGGATTACCGTCCACATCGCCGAGACGATTGCGAGGCAGCGTTACCTGATGCGTTTGTGTAGAGCACTGATGCAGTATGGTGCGCCCACGCATCGTTTGGAGGAGTACATGCGGATGAGCGCAAGGGTGCTGGAGATTGATGCGCAGTTCTTGTACATTCCTGGCTCGATGATCATATCGTTCGATGATCCCGCCACGCATACGACGGAAGTGAAGCTGGTTCGAGTCTCGCAGGGTCTGGATCTTGGAAAGCTGAGAGATGTGCATGAGACTTACAAGGATGTCGTGCACGACAAGATCGGAGTCGAAGAAGCCACAAGCCGGCTAAAGGAGATTATGAATCGCAAGGACAAGCACAGTCGATGGCTGCGGATACCAGTCTATGGCCTCGCAGCTGTGTGTGTCGGACCATTCGCTTTCCAAGCACGCCTCATCGACCTGCCCATCGCATTCATTCTAGGATGCATACTCGGTGTACTACAGCTGGTCGTCTCACCAGCATCAGACTTATACGCCAACGTCTTCGAAATCATGGCGACGGTCATCACCTCGTTTCTGGCCAGAGCGTTCGGCAGCATACCCTACAAAGGCGGCTACATGTTCTGCTTCTCCGCACTCGCTCAATCCTCCATCGCTCTCATACTGCCAGGGTATATCGTGCTCTGCGCATCTTTGGAACTACAGAGCAAATCCATCGTCGCCGGAAGCATACGCATGGTGTATGCAGTCATCTACACCCTCTTCCTCGGCTACGGCATCACCATCGGGACAGCGATCTACGGTATCATCGACAAGAACGCCACATCCCAGACGACCTGCTCAGACCCGATACCGGGATACTGGGTCTTCTTTTTCGTGCCAGGCTTCACGCTCTGCTTGATCATCATCAACCAAGCGAAATGGAAGCAAGCGCCAGTCATGCTGATTATAGCTTTCGTCGGCTATCTCGTTAATTACTTCTCCGCTCAACGCTTCCTCGGAAACACCCAAGTCAGCAACACCCTCGGCGCCCTCGCCATTGGCGTGATGGCGAATTTCTACTCTCGAGTCGGCAGCCGGATCGAGAACTGGAGTCTCGACGTGTGGGAAGACACCCTCCGACCCTACTGGAAGCGCTTCCGCAGCGTAGTCTTCGGCGTCCACAGCAGGATCGCGAGCGCTAAGAGCCTCGAAGATGGCACCGCGAGCTCCGACAACGAAAGCATGTTCAAGCGCCAGACTCGGAGAGTAGGCTACAGTCTCGCCGCTGCAGCCATGCTGCCTGCCATCTTCGTACAAGTGCCTAGCGGGCTAGCGGTCAACGGGTCGTTGGTCTCGGGCATCGCATCGGCAAACCAGATCTCGGGCAATGCGACGAATGGGACACAGGTGTTGAATACGTCTTCGATCGTCGGGAATGCGGCGGATTCTGCGCTGAACTCACTGGCCTTCAACGTCTCGTACTCAGTAATCCAGGTGGCGATCGGCATCACCGTTGGCTTGTTCTTAAGCGCCATCGTTGTATATCCGACCGGGAAGAGGAGGTCGGGGTTGTTCAGTCTGTAAGACCATGGAATTGGCGTACCGACTACAACCCAAACATGCACTTCCGCTGTTGCGTTGTTGTTGCATTACTGTTCTTTGTCCGATCCATTGTCCAATGCTATCTCACGGAAAAATAAATGGTGTAGTGTTCGTTGAAGCAGCTTTCATTTCGCTTTTCGTACTGCCGCTCGCCGAAACCGAGAAACCCAGCGACTGCAGCTGAAACGGCAGCCCATGCACGCTCAGGGATCGTATACGGCACAGATCAAACGGCCAACTGAAACAGATCAAACGCCCAACTGCACGTGATGGATCTTCTCACTGTACTCCTCTCCCGCTTCTACGATCGTTGTTCTCTGACCTTTCAATAGCGCAGGTCATGCTCAGCGTGTTTGCACCACATCGCCCTCGTCTGCTATGTCAGCCCTGCTCACCCTCCTGCTGATCAGCCTGACCCTCAGCGTTTCCGTGCAAGGCTACACCACGATCAGCACGAACTGTACCCTCCCAATGTCCACTACCAACTATGTGTCTGCGCCAAACGCCCGTGGATCGCTCAACATCGTTTGGTCCCGCTTCGGTGTCTTCGTCGCCTGCATCTACTCCATCGTGCACATGAAGGTATTGCCTCGCGCAGAGCACGTCTCCATCGTGGAGCGAAGGTTGTTACCATACCACAGGCTAGGCTAATCCTTCCTGTTCTCCGCGACCGCTTTGATGTGTCCGGAGGTATTGTATGGGTTCGCCATAGGCGAGTGGCTCGATGCGCGGTAGCAGCTCCACCTTCTCCGCCGCACCGTTCCTGGCACGAAGGGACGACTGGACTTTGACCCACATGTTTTTCGCGAATGCGGGTGGCTTTGTCCTGCTCTACAAGAAAATGGGACTGCGTTCCAATGACGAGATGCCTCAGCATCCTTCCGATGCTGCCAGTAGCCGTATACTGGCGGTCGATGCAGCTGCAAATGAAACCAAGTCGAGCTCGTTTATCAGGTCGTTGCCTTCTCGCGGAAACATGCGGCAAGAAGCAGGGGCTAGCGAGCCCGACGTTTGCAACGACACACAGGCCATTGTCGAGATTCGAACAGCACATGACATCCAGAATGCTCATCAAGCCAGCGAAAACACCGCAAATCCAGACAGCGAGACAGTCGAGAAGCACACCGTATGCGATGCAGCCACCCAAACGGATGTCTGCGGCAAGCGGGCATCCGAACATGAGAAAGCGGGATCGATCGCCAGTTCAGAACGACAGATCTTGAATCCAACTTCTCCAGATCTCCTACGCTTTCACCTCAACGCGTCAGTCTTGCGTCTAGCAATCGAAGAAAAGCTGTTGTGCCCGGGAGCACCATCAATCCAAGACATCGAAGACCGCTCAAAAAGCAGCATGCTCGCCAAGCTCCTGGTCTGCCTCCAGCTGAGCAGTTTCATGTTCGGCATCGTGACCAGGCTGGCTGAAGGGCTCCAAATGGCACCAATGGAGGTAGAGGCCACCTGCTACGCCATCTGCTCGATGCTGGTCTATCCGTTCCTCCTGCGCCGGCCGAAGAACGTGGACACCCCGATCGCGATCGTAATCTACGATAGTCTCCTCAGTAGAGTTGTGGAGCTGAGGCTAGAAAGCCTGGCAAGGCAGAATCGTGAATTGGGAACAGGTAACCTGCTCGGACTCCGCAAAAAGTCGTCACCGGGAGAAGAGAGCTCTTCGTCTAGCGTAGAGTCCAGAGAACAAGAGTTCCCAGGACGTCCACCACACGACATGATACTCCCCAGTGCTCGAAGGCAGGACCTCGTTGTCGTGGGATTGGCCACAGCGGCATTCGGCATCCTGTTCGGTGCCGTCCACATCGCCGCCTGGAACCTCGACTTCCCGACTCAAGCGGACAAGTGGCTGTGGCGTAGCGCGTCGTTGGCAGTGGCATGCTGTCCACTAATCTGTGGACTTGGTCTGGCCCTCGCATTCTCGCCAGTATTCTCCGCACCTTGGGTTCAAATTGTGCTTCTCGGATTCTTGACACTAGCATCTGGGGCGTACGGGTACGGGAGGCTGATAATCATCGTCGAGGCCTTCCGGACGTTGTTTTATCTCGCTCCAGAGGCCTACTTGGTGCCGAGTTGGTCGACGAGTATCCCTCATATCAGCTAAGCAGCGGCGGATCGGTCCAAGATAAGCGGCGCAGGTCTAGAAGGACGCTTGGCCTCGACGCTGGATCGCAAAGCGTACCTTACATTTGCTTGGCAGGCGTGGGGGCGTTGGAGGCTCGCACGAATTGTACGGTGAGCGACGCCGTCGTTGATGATGACCCATGAGGCTGTAACTACACTGCGATTGAGCAGGGAATTGCGGTGCGCCGTGCGGAATGTGATATACTCAACCTTGGATGAACTATGTGCATCACCTTGCGAAACTGATTGCTGGGCAAGGCGCTGTGAATGAAGCAGAGTACATGGTCCTGTCGAAGTTTCAAGGAGTCTGGTGAAAACGAGTTGAGGCAGACGAAATCTAGTGTTTCGACATATGAATTGCAGCTGTGAAACGATAAGACGTTCCAATGCTATGATACAGACATTATGTATGAGCTCAGCTTCCATGCCAACAGCACATCGTCATGGCTCCATGTCTGCCTCTGCTAAACGCCGCCAAAATCTAACATGGGTATCGCTGGTGTTTCTCCATTGCATCTCGCTCGCTCGCTCGTCATCCATCCATCGCCATGTTTGGTCGTGTGGCGGCTAGTACTTGAGGATGATGTATCTGGACATCTCGTCAGCTTTTCTTGGACGGCATGAAATCGCAAGTAGTGTCGGTGAACGTACATGGCGTGGATGATACCAGGAATGTATCCCAAGATGGTGAGGAGGATATTGATTAGGAGGTCGGCGCCGCAGCCGCGCTCGAGGAAGACGCCGAGCGGAGGGATGAATACGGCCAAGATGAGCTTGAAGATGTCGCTATCGCGCTGTTAGCTGCTGTACTCGTCGACGAGCCTGTGAAGGCGCACGCTGCTGGTGTGCCGGCGAGCGGAGGATGGCTTACCTGCCGGTCATAGCCATGCTGGCGGTTTGCGTGGGAGTAGAACGGAGTGGAGTAGAGTGTAGTTGCGGCGTGGATGAACGTGGAAGTTGGGGAGCTTATCGAGTGTTGCGTGGGATTGTCGATGAGAAGGGAAACAAACACAAATATCAGGCACAAACCGGAATCTTATACGTGATCAAACACGCGCTTCACCGGATAGCGCTGTACGTCATCCTGTGCTCTGCCTTGGCAGTTACGAATCACCGAAGATTGAGAAGGCACCGCCTGACGTATTCTGACAGCATTTCCGGTATGCGCCAATTGGTCGACCACGCCTGTACCTGCGACAAGGCTAGACCACGGCAGGGTTGCTGTTGACGACAGCAGGGGCTCGGCACGATGCGAGCAAGACTGCGGCACAAGAAGGTGCTGGAGTATGGTGGGCTGTAGCGACATAAAAGGACAGAATTCAATCATTGGCTACATGTGACAGGGAATGTGAAGGAAGTATTCCCCGGTTGATTACTAGTCTAGAAGAGGAAGTAGAGTGCTAATTATACGTAATAATCCCGTTTTACCTATAGTTGTAGTAGTAGCTAGTATATCGTAACCTCGGTCGTAATATAAGGAGTAAGTAAATTCGGCCTATACGTAACATTCTACTTCCTAGACCTTTTCCTTTAAGTACCGTCTATAGGTCCTCCTACACCTACTTCTATATTAATACTACTACTTAACAACTATATAACGTTTTCTAAACCCCCTCCGAGCGATTTAGACTACGTTAATCCGCCTATCTTTAGAGATAATATAAGGGAGCGACCGCGCTTATAAGACGCGTTTAAAACTAGTAGGGTTACTAACTAGCCGAACTATCTTATTAGTATAAAAGTAACAACGTATATAATAATATACTATTAGTAACTTAAGCTCTAACGGAGCGGTTTTTAAAGCTATAGCTAGTTACTTCTTAAGCTACTTCTCTAGCTTTCCCTCCTACTTTACCTCCTCCTACTTTACCTTAGCGTTGAATAAAGGTATATCCTACTCTTAGATTAGTATAAATCGATTAGAGAGGTATTATATAGTATATAATAAGGTTAAGCTCTTCGATTAGTCCGTATTCTATTATTATCGAGACCTCTAGTAGTTCTATCTTAGGGACCTATTCCTTTTTCTTATCTAGTCTTTTAGCCTTTAACTTTAGTTTAGCGGTATTAAGTACGTTATCTATATTATCGAAACCTTTTACAAACCTACTATTTATAGATTATATAGATCTTATAATATAAATATACGTTACGAAATTCTAGAAGTCGTAATTACCGATTTAGACGATTAGGTAGTAATTAGTACTAATAGAATCGCCTAATCGCCCTATCGGTATATATACGTAGTAATCGCGAATAGACTACTACTTAATTAGTACTATATCGCTAGTAATACGTTGAGGTAACCTATTAGTCGAGCTAATAGCTAATCGTACCTTTATCTCTATCTAATCGCTACTCTACCGTTATAGTATAGTTAGCTCGACTAGTTAGTTAACTTAACTACTAATTACTCCTCTATTACTACCTAATCGCTACTTAATTACTACTCTACTACTAAAAAGTAACTAGTTAAATCGACTATACTTTTACTATACTAGCTAACCTATATACTATCTATACTACTAATATCGCCGCCTATCGTTATTTATAAGGGTAGAGGGTAGGTCGGTTATCTTATTAAGCGGAGGTAGTTAGAAACTACCTAATATCCTTATAGGTCTAATAGTATTCGTTAGTAATTCTACTATTTAGCGTACGTACGCGTAGATATATACGGTATATTAGTAGTATTCGTAGCTAGTAAAGTTACTCTAGAGGCTACTCGTCGTAAGGTTAAAACGGCGGTATTAGTTATTCCGTAAACCTAGTAAGGTAGCTAGCTATTTTAAGGTTAGAGCTCGAGTTATTATATAACCTATCTAGTAAACTATTAGCTTAACTAGTATTATTAGCTAATATTATATTACGTATTTTCTAGATTATATACCTCTTTTACTACCTATACTACTATTCCCTCCTCCTTATCCTAAATATTTAGCTAATAGTCGAGCGGACCTCTATTTATACCTTACCTCTATTAGTTAGTAAGGGCCCTATATACTACTATAGACGCTAGCGCTCTACCGCTACCTCGCGCCTACCTTATAGACTCCCTTACTCGCCTCTTTAACGCCGCTATTTAGATATCCTTCCGAGTATATATATCCTTTATCGCGGCCTCCTTCTAGTCGTCGTTCTATAATATATTATATATTACTAGATCTACCGTATTATTAATATATATCTCCCTTAACTCCTTTATATAGTACTCGTCTATAGGAACTACGTAAAGCCTATAGTATACCTATACTAGACTATATATCCTTCTCCCTCTTAGCGTACCTTACTACGGTAATAGTAGTATAGGCTTAATTACTATTATACTATATCTATTATTAGCGAGTCCTACCTAGTCTTTAGGGTTATATAATTAGATAAAGGTACCTATATACTACGCTAAAGGTCTATATAAGACTACTCTATCGGCTTTTTAAGGTCTAACGAAAGGGTTATTCTTAACTATAACTATAAACCTTAGTTACGTAGGTAGTTTTCCTTTAAATACTACTAGTTTAGTCTTACCGTTAGTAGTCTATCTAGTTTCTAGGTATTCCTTTACCTATAGCTAATCGTATTACCTATTACCTTCTTCGCCCTACTAATTCGGCGTATAGCGGATAATATCTTACTCTAGCGTATCTTTATTAGTCTTATCTCCTTTACTAACTTTCTACGTCCTTAGTATAGAATAGAAGGTAATACGGAGCTATAGTACCTAGTTGTCGGCTTACTCTATAGCGTTAGGATCTACTCTATTATATTCCCTCTTACCTTATATAAATACGGTAATAGCCTACTAGAAGTATTCCCCTAACTTACTACTAAGTAACTCCTCTACCTCGGCTATAGTTTGCTAGTAATCCTCGTATTTCGCTTAGCCGTTAAGTCCTTACTACTACTACTAGCCGAAGAACGTAGGTAGGTCCGCTATACTAGTAGGTACGTTTAGCTAAATAACGTCCTCCCTTCTTTCTATATTAGTTAGAGGTCGAGCGAATAGTCTAATATTAAACCGCGCCTATATATTTAGCTTTTACGCGTAGTAGACTATTACTTCGTCCTCCTAGTTCTTCTTCTTATTCGTCTACTTAAATAGGTTCTTTATAAAGTCTACGTATTTATACTCGAAGTAGCTAGTCTCTAGGTCTAGCGCGTTACTATATAGTATAATTAGTATAATATAGTAAATAATAGTATATATCTTAGGGAAGTTAAAGTCCCCTTCTTTACTACTATCTACTACGCTTACTCTCTAGTATAGGCGAAAGGCCTCCTTCTACTAGTTTATTTAGAATAGCGTAAGTAGGATATATTAAAGCGTCTTATCGTTATAGCTCTAATAAGACGCTAATATATAGAAGTCGATTATCGCGCGAACGAATTAAATCGCGTCGTACGCGCCTACGTCTTCTAGTAACGGGGTAAATACTAGTACTATTTAGCGCTTAACGCTCTTTATTTCTTTACTAGTCTATTACGTAATTACTAAAAGATACTTAAATATCTATAGGCCTTAGAAAGGTAGAACTACTATAAAGCGTCTATTAATTACCTCTCTAACTAGTTCTTTAGATACTTTAGCTATATTAGTTTACTCTCTCTTCTTCTTATTTAGTTACTAGGCTACCGTTACCTTTATTACCTCGCGTACCCTCGGCTTATTAGTAAATTTTAGTAGCTTATCCTCTAGTAAAGCTCGAATCTAAGTTAAGAGATAGAATACTATACCTTTATATAGCTAGTAGAGTAGGTCTACTATTATTATAGTATATATATTAACGTA
>JAABUL010000670.1_pt1 | contig 71896 bp, 69 predicted proteins | sample 5559151 | NCBI WGS metagenome assembly JAABUL01 (sample SAMN10711876, study PRJNA513368) | rock metagenome | isolation source: Antarctica rocks | place: Antarctica: Victoria Land, Pudding Butte sud | reverse complement strand
CTCAATCAGAGCTACAATTATGTCTTCCAAAGTATGTCAAGTAGTCAATGCGCATGTGTTGATTCGGGCGGGGGAAGGTGGTGGCATGCGAGGGACCGGTCAACCAACGCAGTTAACCTCCCCAACCCCGATTACTAGGTCAAACCTCAATATTTTTCAATTATTTTGAAAGCATTGAACTCAGCTAATTCAGGGCTACAATCATGTCACTCAAAGTATGTCAGGTAGTCAATGCGCATATGTTGATCCGAGTCGTGAAAGGGTTACTACTAGATGGGCGGTCGGTCAACCAGCGCTTTGAACCTCCCCAACCTCATTTACTAGGTCAAACCTTGACATTATTCAATTATTTTTGAAGCATTGGATTCGACTGACTCAGAGCTACAATTATGTCTCCCAAAGTATGTGGGGTAGTCAGCGCGCATAAATCAATTCGGGCGGGGGAAATTGATGGTTTTGATGTTCAAACTGATCCGCGCTAGCAAAACCCTCTAAAATCTCAATGTTCAACATTTTTCTAAAAATGCAGTTTGATGCCGTTGAGTTCGATATTATGTTCGTGAATACAGCTGACTGGAAGGAATAAGACCTGAAAGTTTGAAGAAAATCGGCCAAGGAAGTTAAATGGTACCCAGCCTCTGAAAACAATGGTACCGAGCCCCCTGTTCCCAAGTTCTCGCTTAATTTCCTCTTCAAAAACAATGGTACTCAGCCCTGGGTACCATTACCCATTTGGGATAGGAAACCTCTATCATTTACTATGTGCTTTCTCATTCTATTTTCTGACGAAATTGATTTTCTTTGAAAACACGATTACGGGCTCAACCCGCTCTTACTGGGGAAATCCCTACCATTTACTATGTGCTTTCTCATTCTATTTCCTGACGGGCTCGATTTTCTTTGAAAACACGGTTACGGGCTCAATCCGCTCTTACTGGGGAAACCCCTACCATTTACTATGTGCTTCCCCATTCTATTTCCCGGCGGGCGCACTGGGGAAACCCCTATCATTTACTATGTGCTTCCCCATCGTGTTCCCCGACGGGCGCATTGCCATTGAGGAAACCTCTATTATTTAATGGGTGCTTCCCCATTGAATCGGGTTATTGGGGAAACCTCTATTATTTACTATGTGCTTCCCCATCCTATTCTCCGGCGGGCGCCTTGGGGACACCCCTATTATTTACTATGTGCTTCCCCATCGGATTGGGTTCCCCGGCGGGCGCATTGCCATTGGGGAACCCTCTATTATTTTGTATGTGCTTTCTCATCGTGTTCTTCGGCGAGCGCATTGCCATTGGGGAAACCTCTACTATTTAGTGGGTGCTTCCCCAGTTATTGATGTTCGAGGCTTGGCACCGACTCTGATCGTGGTCGGTGCCAAAGCCATTCCTCGGGACATTGGGGAAACCTCTATTATTTAGTAGGTGCTTCCCCATCATATTCCCCGGCGAGCGCATTGAGGAAACTTCTATTATTTAGTAGGTGCTTCCCCATCAAATTCCCCGGCGAGCGCATTGGGGAAAGGTAACCCAAATTGATAGAGGCTTCCCAACTACACTGCTGCTAGGGCTGAACATAGGTGGGAACAGATAGGCTTCGGGGCATCAACCTCCCCAACCCCATTTACTAGGTCAAACCTCGATATTTTTCAATTATTTCTGAAGCATTGAATTCAGCTCAATCAGAGCTACAATTATGCCTCCCAAAGTATGTCAGATAGTCATTGCGCATATGTTGATTCAAGTGAGGAAAGATGGTGACAGGCGAGAGATCAGTCAACCAGCGCAGTGAATCTTCTCAACCTCATTTTCTAGATCAAATCTTAATATTTTTTACTTATTTTGAAAGCATTGAATTCAGCTAATTCAGAGCTACAATTATGTCTTTCAAAGTATGTGAGATAGTCAGCGCGCATAAATCAATTCAAGCGAGGGAAATTGATGATTTTGATGTTCAAACTGATTCGCGCTAGCAAAACTCTTTAAAATCTCAATGTTCAACATTTTTCTAAAAATGCAGTTTGATGTCTTTGAGTTCAATATTATGTTCATGAATACAGCTGACTAAAAGAAATAAGATCTGAAAGTTTAAAGAAAATCGATCAAGAAAGTTAAATGATACTCAGTCTCTGAAAACAATGATATCAAGTTCTCTGTTTTCAAGTTCTCGCTTAATTTTCTCTTCAAAAACAATGATACTCAGCTCTGAGTATCATTACTCATTTGAAATAATGATCTTGTCATCATTACATCTTTCAATAGCTCTTTTCTCAGCGCAGCTGTCACACTCACGTCAATGAAGTTGAATAATATGACAAAAAACTTTGCGATTAAGTTGTTGAAGAACATGCTTATGTTAGTCAAGATACAAAGATATTTTCTCACATGAAAGAAGAATTCATGAAAAGTGCTGAAGAAGATGAATGAGTGAAGAAATCAATTGATTGAGATGAAGAAGTTGAAAAGTAAATTGAGTTCTGCGCAGTAATCGAAGATGAAGAAGAGTGAGAAAGCATGAATAATGTTGAGAAAATTAATACAGTGAGATTTGTATTTAATTACAGATTTATTTACATTAATCATTCTTCATCTTGAGTGTAATATGCAAAATAGCACGATGTATCTGCATTGATGTCTATCTGTTTCTCGATGAGACTACAGACTTTTCATCTGATGAAACGTATTGAATCACGAACTTCATGCTACTTTCGAATTTTATCAGTTATATCATGTTCAATATTGAATCTGACTGTAACAACATTTTGAGTTGACGTCTAAAATCATTGTTTCTTCATTACATATGCTCTGCTACATATCAGTCGATCTTGCGATTTACAATTTTGTTTAATGTCACATTCTCTTCAGAATAAATATTGAGGTTGATCTGATTTGAGACGATGATAGCAAGTTCAAATTATTTGCACAAGCTCAAAGCAAAGATTTATCTCTTATCTTCAAATATTCTTTGAATTCAAAGTTTTCTTAAAGTCTTTCAAGTCATGTTGTAAATTGCTACTATAATTTGTCATCAAAGAACGTAAGCGAAACATTCTCTGATTGAGCTGCAATGCTTAAAGCGCTTTATTTCTCAATATGTTGAGTGTAGAATCAGTGTGCAATGCACTTTTCTATTTCAATGTTGCACGTCACAGTTGAGATTTACAAGAATGCAGAACGACAGAATTAATGACGTATATTGCATGAGAACTTGTACAAGCAATACATCAAGTCACTGTTATCAATAAGCAGTCTGTTTCAAAGCAAAGAAGCGAAGCTGCAAGTCTATTATATTGTTGATTATTCAAGTCTTGTTCAGATTAATCATCTTGAGAAAAGAAATAAAACTGTGATTGTATGCTGCTTTTCAAACTCTGACTCACTTCATGTTTTTGAAAATGTTGACTTTGAAACGTTTTTAAAGTCTTGTGCTGATTTTGAGCATTGAAAAGATGTGTATTATCATGAGATTTGAATCATTTTCTCGCTTGCTCAACACTTAATTATAATTTCTTTCACAGATATCTTCATCATCGTTCAAAAAATCAAGAACAATTAGATGATCAGATCAAGAACATCAAGACTATCAAAGCATGTCTAGAGTTGAGAAACAAAGCAGTATGATGTTTTCAGATGACTTCAGCTATTGCTCACACTCATTTCATGACTCACAAATTTCACATGAACATCAAATCAATCAATTTCGTCTTAAATTTTAATCAAAACTTGATTTTGATAAACTGAAAACAAAGTGAGATATTACTTTACATTCTTGCACTCAAAGCTAATGATTTTTGAAACATAAAAGAGATGAAAGTTGAGTCTTCATCTTTTATGACGCAGACTATGAAAAAAATGATGAATATGATTGCAATGTATGTCATGATACTGAGCAGATGTAAGAAGTATCTGAAAGATCAAATCTGATCTCAATATTTGTGTTTGTTCAAATTGATATCTTCTCATGTTATGAAACTCAGTTTTGAAATATCTGCGTTGTTCTTAGACTTATCATGTGCTTTCATGTATGACATTCTTCACTTTGTTGCAACTTTGATAAAGACAGAGAAGTTAATTGTCATGACTTAGCTAAAGTTTCAAAGCATGTTACATGACATGCATGTTGATGCAACACATCAATGACTATAATTGAATGTTCATTTCTTGAGTTAAATGTGTCAACTTTTAGCATTAGAATGACTGAGCAGAAGCATAAGCATCTTTCAAATCTTATTAAAACAAGCAGATTCAATGTCAAAGCATGATCATAATTCATAAGAGTTTGAACTACTTTTTGTACAATTATTAGCATATGCAGAAAGATTTAGAATTCTTGACATTCATTTTTGCTTTGTTTCATGATGATTCATTTATAGAAGAAATTCAGAAATCAATCTCATCATTTCTCAATTGCTTAAAATTGAAGCTATTCATATCTTTTTATTTGTTGATGTTTCTGATGTTCTTTCAGCTATGTTGAAATCACTTTCTGCAAGTCTTTGCTTCAAAATACTACGTTTTCTGCTACTTCATTAAGCTTCTTGAGCAATCGCTGAAGAGATTTATTGTTGCTCTGTCACTGTATACAATATTCAAGAGAATCTCTTTATGTATAACTCATCTTTTAGACCTCAATTTCAACTCAAAGATGCTTCTTGAAAGATCTTCAAAGTTGTTGAAAATGATCTCATAGTCTATCTTGAAGATCAGTTGTAAGTCATGCAGAAAGAGATGATTTGATACATATGAAAGAAGTGAGACATTAATGTGCATTAATTCATGATATCAAGAATTCTGAAGAGAAGAGATTGAAGTATTAAGAAAGAACAACGTGTAAAAGTCAGATAAAACGATGAGCTTCGTTTGAATTGAGTAACAGACATGCTTTGTTTGACAGTTGAGCAGCTCATGTTCGTGAATGAATTCTTATTTAATGAGATCACAAGCTGATGTCATCAGATTTATGCTTTCGTTGATTAATCAGCTCGCTATCAAGTCTCTAGAACTAGAGAGCATTGCTGAAGTGTTTTTTCAATTTATATGAAAGATGAATATCTTTTCTGCATCAATATTCGCAAAAGTTGATTCAATGATGAGACTTTCTTTCAATGACTAGCAGATGAATTGCTATTTCTATGCAGTTTCTTTTCAACTTCGAGAAGTGTAATCATCATGAATAATGCAAGTGTTCATTGCAATAGTTGCATAGAAGAACTCATCATCTCACATGAATGTCAGATAAGCTATTTGTCTTGTGAAATTGATGATCAATCACTGATATGAATGTATGTCAGATGTGATATTTGTCTTTCTACTCGTTGAATTACAATCTCATAGAACTTATCTTCAGCGTATTAAAGACATGAGTTCGTAAACATTTTAAGAAGATATGATCTCATTTTGAAAGTACTTTTGATGAATTTCTTCATTATGCTGTTGAACGAAGCAAATGTGATAGATTTTCAAGACAGCACTTCAAGCATTCAGACTACATCTTTGAAACTGATATCAGAGCTTTGAAACGAGAATTGAAAGTAGAAAATCAGAAATTTGATTCTATTTAATGACTCAGTTCTAGTAGAGTCTTGATCTTACGTCAGATTGATTTGAAAAGCTTCAGATCTTTCTTAAATGCACGAGTCATTTTATTTGATACTTTTAGTTGTATAGCAGTTTAATATATATCAGACGTTGAGTCTGTCATATCTTTCAAATCATTTGTAGATCACATCTGTGCATTCACTATGAGTCTCATCTTTGCGAGCTTTTATTTAATTGCTTGACGTGAGATCTTGCTTATCTTTCAGACGAAGAACTGATCAAATATCTTCTTCGTCTCTTCTGATTCTTCAATGAAACTTGAGCGCTGAGCTGCGATTGCAGACTGAGATGATAGAGATGATAGAGAAGAAGAAGAAGAAGAAGAAGACGAAGTAAACTGAGCTGATGAAGATTGTTGTCACTGAATAGACTGTAAAGACTGTTGTCACGAAGAAAGTTGTAGAGACTGCTGTCATGAAGAAGACTGTGAAGACTGCTGTCACAATTGATAAGACAACTGATAGAAAGAATAAATAAATGATTGTTGTCATGATGATCACTGCGAAAGAGAAGATTGCTGAAATGATGATGAATGAGATTCTGAAGCTTTCTGACACAAGTTCATTCATTCTATCTGATCGATCATTGTCTCACTCATTCGCATTTTCATTTGCTGTTCATTGAATCTTGTAAATCTCGTCATAAAATCTTTCTTTTTCTCTTGCTCTGCTTTGACATTCAGTCTTTTCTCATGCAGATCTGATCAATGAGACAGCAAGATAACAGAACTCTGTTTATCACTTCAAAAGTTATATAAAAAGATAGAAGATCATTCAATGCTGATGTTTGCTTCGTCGTTAAATATCGTTTTATCTCATAGAGACTGCTGAGTGTGATTCATATTATAGTGCTTGTTTGCGAAATTCACGAAACAGAAGTCATTCTGATTTCTACAATGCTTGTCGTTGCACTGTCAGCAATTCAGCAATGCTCTATTAAAATTGTTGACATCAGCAAGTGTATCTGATCTGATCTAAACTTTATTCAAAAGAAAGTTAGCTCATCTTTTGTGTTGATGATCAGAACAAGATCTGCGTGATACAATCAAGTCAGTTAATCTGTTTTTTTTACCAAATTTGATTTTCTTCTGATGAACTGCTGTGTCTTTGCTTTTGCTGCGTAAATCATACTGTATGTTTTCAGATAACTTGAACGTGACAATATGCAACTCATTGAAGAAAACTGTCTTTATCTAAGATTAATTGAAAGACTGATTCTAAAAGATAAGTACTAATATATCTCTGAACTTTCTGCTTCGCTTTTGAATCATCTTTATTCTATCTTGCTGATTTTCTCAGACTTCATTTCTGATGCTTTTCTTCTCGCTTCATTTCTGATTCTCTGAGAAACAGTTGTGAACGAAGTTCATAAAGTTCTTCTAGATACAATAGTCTACAAGACACTCTGACATGATCTTTGATTGAAGCAATGAGATAGTGTCTAAGTTTCTAAATGTGCATACTTTCTAATTTTATGTATTTTTTGAACTTGCACATCTACATTCTTAAAACTTATGTACATTCAGTAAATGTATACTTTCTTAAAAATATATACTCTTAAATCATATATACACTTGAAAGATATGTACACTTTGTAAAGTTGATAAAGATCACTTCACGAACTACAGCTCAAGACATCACTGATGATTTCACTTCGTATGAAAGATAGACATTGAGTTAAAAAGATCTGAAGCAATCAAAACTTTAAATATCAATGCTGTGTAGTAGATGAATTACAAAATTATCTGTTTTTATTAATTTGATCTAGAAAAACTCACACAATCTATCTACTTTCATTGTGATTGAGCTTCAAACTCACTCTCTCAATTACGTGTAAACTTTGAAGATCTTCTCATATTCTGATCATTTTAAGTCTTTGACAAAGACGTTGTCAACGAAGAAAAATCTCGTTGAGAACTATGAATTGAGCTGTGTGCATCACGTTCTTGATTGCAAGCTCATTAAGATTGATTGCAGCATTTCAGCGTTTGACTTGAAATGACTAAGTGTATCACAAGCTTATCTAACTCGTACGATTCTTTGCTGTGCAAGCAGATGTAGTAAGTTTACACACGTCGTGAATTTGATGTCAGTAAAGAAAGATGTATAGCGTGACTTTATCAGTAAAGTAGCAGATAAAGAGAAATTCTCGTTGTTCTTGCAGATTCTGAACTCTTTATAATCTTTGCAAGCTCTACATGCTTTGCATGTCTTGCACTTCTTGCATGTCTTGCACTTCTTGCACTTTTTGCACTTCTTGCAAACCATGTGAACTTGATGAATCATGTGATTCTTGCAATTCATTTACTTCAGAAGTTCTGCGTGATTCTTGCAATTCTTGTGATTCTTGTGATTCTGTTGATTCTGTTGATTCTAATGATTCTGATGATTCATGTGATTCAAATGATTCTTAATATTTCTGATCTTTTGATGAATTAAATGATTCAAAATGATCACATGATTCTGATATTTTCACTGATTCAATGAAATCAACTATCTTTGATGATTCAGAATAATCTTGAACTCTCTGAAAATTTGATTGTTCTTGAATATCTGATGCTTTTTATGATTCATATGATTTCAAAGATCTTGCAGACTTTGCTATTAATCATGATGAATGATAAAAGCACTTTTTCTGCTGTCTTAAGCTGCAGCAAAAAGCAAGCAGCAATAGAATTTTCAAAATGATACATTTCACAATAATTTTGATCATTGTAGCTGAAATGTTATCATCATTATTAAAGATTGAAGTTTAAGTTGTAATTATAATGACTTGTTATTCAGTTGTTGTGACTGTTGCACAGTTTGTTGAGAAGTTTAACTGATAAACAGTTGTATAAACAGTATGAGATTTCATGATGTTAAACATTACAAAATAATCAATCTTGCAGTTCTTTGCTTGCATGATGAAATCTGAGATTTTGATGTCATCAAAACTGACATGTTCTTTTGATTTTAAAGATTGAGAAATATGCAAGCGTGAAGTTAAACAGACTAAGAATACATTTTATTATTTTTAATCATGATTGAATGATGTTACTGATATTAGTCTGATCAGATTTTAAGATAACTGTCTTTGCATGCATTGATGATAACAAACATTTCATCAAAGCTACTTTTCTCAAAAGAGAATTTCATAGAATCAAACTCAATGAAATATCAAAGAATATCATATTTGTTAGAGATCAGCATAGAGCGAGTCATATGAGTGTAATGTAACGAGTATATAAATGCTAAGAAAGAAAAGTATCTAGAAGAAAAGAGTCGACTATCTATATGACTCAGAAGAACATAAGCTAACTCTGAATAAAATTGACTTCAAAACAAGTCTATGCTCTAGCGACGAGCGATCGACGATAGTTCTCAGAATAGTCATCAACATAGTCATCAACATAGTCATCAATGAAGATGTGTAGCTAGAATCGTAACATTGCTTTTTCTCTTCAATGATTCATGTTCACATGAATGTATTTTCTTAGTCTTGTGTAGAATCGAAATGTTTATTGTAGCAGACTCACTATGCAAGATAGAAGTGTCATTGAAGCAGACTCACTAGTTGCACATGAACAAGTCAACAGATCAATTCACTGATAGATAGAATGATGAGAAGATAGATCATTGCATTGACAAAGTGTCATTGTAGCAAACTCACTAGTTGCACATGAATGAGTAGACGAATCGATTCACTGATGAGTAGAATGATGAGAGCGAATAAATCATTGCATTGACAGTGTCATTGAAGCAGACTCACTGATTGACTTACTCATTGAAGAGATCAACTTTGAGCTCGTCATTGTAGCAGACTCACTAGTTGCATGTGAACATATGATCAGATTCACTGATGAGTAGAGCGATGAGAGCGAGTAAATCATTGCATTGAGAATAGATGTCATTGAAGCAGACTCACTAGTTGCACGTGAACTGGTAGACGAATCAATTCACTGATAGATAAAGCGATGAGAAGATCATTGCATTGACGATGTCATTGAAGCAGACTCACTGAAAGTTTGCTTCTCAAGATAGAGACTTCACGCAGTTCTAGACTGATCTTTTTGATTATTCAACAAATTCAAAGAATTTCTTGCGAATCTGAATGAACGATTAATTCACTGATCTTTGACCTAGTTGAATGGTTTCAATCGTTTGTTTATACTCACTGATCAGCGCATGAGTTTGAATCTTTTGTTTATTCTCGCTGAGTCAGCTCACGAGAAAGAAGAGTGAGTGTCTGCATGATTGCGAGTTGACTAGATCAAAGTTAATAGTCATGTGAATTGAGCAAAGCAAGTCAATGCAGATTATTTCTCTTCATCTGTAACGAAGAAGCATTTATATAATGTTAGAGATCAGCATAAAGTGAGTTATATGAGTGTAATGTAATGAGTATATAAATGCTAAGAAAGAAAAGTATCTAGAAGAAAAGAGTTGACTATCTATATGACTCAGAAGAACATAAGCTAACTCTGAATAAAGTTGACTTTGAAACAAGTCTATGCTTTAGCGACGAGTAATCGACGATAGTTCTCAGAATAGTCATTAACATAGTCATCAACATAGTCATCAATGAAGATGCGTAGCTAGAATCGTAACAATATTTTAAAAGAGAAAATGCTAATTATTTTATTCATGTAAAAGAATTTAATTTGCAACAAGAATTCATGCTTATGCAGTCACATCAAGTAAAGAACTTTCGTTTATAAAATCAATCATCACAAAGAAAATAATAATTAAATGAAAATGCAAATTGATAAATCAACAATGATTATGAACTTCAACTTCATTTGACTTAGTAGTTACAGATATGCAAAGATGATCATTTTAAAAGATAGTATAAACAATAATTTCTATTTATATACAAAGAATTTGAATCAGTGAAGAAAATATTAAAAGTACTGTCAATGTGTAACAGTCATCAGATTTACAAGTGCTGAAATAAAATGAATGTATTCATTGAAAAATATTGAGAGAACTGAACAAATTTAATATGAATGATTGATATTATGTATAATTCTGATGATTTTGATGATTTTGATGATTCATGTGATTCTCAATATCTTTGATCTTCTGATGAGTTGAATGATTCAGAATGATCATATGATTCTGATATCTTCACTGATTCAACAAGATTAGCTGCTTCTGATGATTCAGAATAATCTTGAGTTTTCTGCAAATTTGATTATCATTGAATATCTGATGCTTCTTATGATTCATATGATTTTAAAAACTTTGCAGACTTTGTTATTAATCATGATCAATGATAAAAGCACTTTTTCTGCTGTCTTAGACTGCAGCAAAGAGCAGACAGCAATAGAATTCTCAAAATGATACATTTCATAATAATTTCAATCATTGTAATCAAGATGTTATCATCATTATTAAAGATTGAAGTCTGAATTGTAATTATAATGATTTGTTGTTCAGTTGTTGCAGCTGTTGCACAGTTCATTGAGAAATTTAATCAATAAACAGTTGTATAAGTAGTATAAAGTTTCATGATGTTAAATGTTACGAGTGTGTTGAGATTGAATAGAATTTTCTAGTCAACAAGTTCTAGAGATTTTGACTCATGTTGAACTTCTAGTCTCAACACTCTATTCTAGCGCTTTCGATACTCGAGCAAACCTGCTTCGTTCTCTTTGTTTTGCTCTACTATAGATACAGCTTGAAACTCTCTTTGATTTCTTCTGTATTCTTAATATTCTAGTTATAGCTATCTCTATTGATCAAACATTCTATTCAGCTACGCACTACCTCGCTGCAGTGTGATTAGATTCTAGACATGATCTCAACATTATATTAAGAATTCATTTATCACATGATATCAATTTCATTACTCATTCAAGCTACTCAATGAACAACAAAACGAGTATAAAGAAATTTGTTTTACCTGATGATCGATGCAATTGAAAGACAGAACAACATCAGAAAATCAATAGAATCAACGACAAGACTGTTTGAATTGCTAGAGAATCTACCGCTCATTAAGTACGCATAGTTCACTCAATTAAGAGAATCACGATAAAGAATCTTCGTGAATTGCTCTAGAATCAACCTATTCTCATGAAGCAGACGAGTGAAAATAAGCTGTTCAACTCATTTCTTTCCCTCTTCGTCTTGAACCAAGCTCATGAATCAGACGAGTCAAAACAATCTGTGTCATCAGATCAAATTAGTGAGTCTGCTACTACAAATGACGTTCTCATAGTGAGTCTGCTACAATGACACTCTTCGTCAATGCAATGATCTACCTACTTTCATCGCTCTATCTATCAGTGAATCGATCTACCTCACGTTCACATGCAACTAGTGAGTCTGCTTCAATGACAAGTCAATAGTTGATCTCTTCAATGAGCAAGTCGACTAGTGAGTCTGCTTCAATGACATTCTTCGTCAATGCAATGACATATTTATTCTCATCGCTTTATCTATCAGTGAATCGATCTATCTCACGTTCACATGCAACTAGTGAGTCTGCTTCAATGATCATTCTATTTCACATAGTGAGTCTGCTACAATAGACATTTGACGAGTTGATTTGAATCAATAGAAAGATTGATAGAAAGACAGGCATCAAGACTCTACGTCAGTGCTATGAACTACATTACAAGTCATAGAGACATGACTTTTAAAGAGAAGAAGATAATGTTACGAGTGTGTTGAAATTGAATAGAGTTTTTTAGTCAACAAGCTCTAGAAGTTTTGACTCATGTTGAATCTCTAGTCTCAACACTCTATTCTAGCACTTTCGATACTTGAGCAAATCTGCTTCGCTCTCTTTGTTTTGCCCTACTATAGATACAGCTCGAAACTTTCTTTGATTTCTTCTGTATTCTTAATATTCTAGTTATAGTTATCTCTATTGATCAAACATTCTATTCAGCTACGCACTATCTCGCTGCAGTGTGATTAGATTCTAGACACAATTTCAACATTAAGTGTTATGAAATAATCAATCTTGCAATTCTTTGCTTGCATGATGAGATCTGAAATTTTGATGTCATCAAAGCTGACATATTCTTTTGAATTCAAAGATTGAGAAATATACAAACATGAAGTCAAACAGACTAAAAATACATTTTATTATTTCTAACTGTAACTGAATGATATTACTCTGATCAGATTCTGAGATAAATGTCTGTGCATGCATTGATGATGATGAATGTTTCATCAAAGCTGCTTTTCTTAAAAGAGAATTTCATAGAATTAAACTTAATGAAATGTTGAAGAATGTCATATTTTAAGAAAGAAGATGCTGATTATCTTATTCATGTGAAGAAATTTAATTCGTGAAAAGAATTCATGCTTATGCAGTCACATCAAGAAAAGAACTTTTGTCTATAAAATAAATCATCACAGAAGATAGTTATTAATGAACAAAGTTTGAATGCAAGAAAAAGAAATGTAAAAAAGCATATTTGTACAAATAATTTTGCAGCAACTAAATAAAAATGCAATTGATAAATCTTTTTATTGAAAATAAAAAACAGTATGAAACAGAAAACAGTACTGTTACTCATGTGATTAGTAATTTTTGCATTTATTCAAAGTTAGTGAATGAATATTTATTCTTCGCTCACTTCTTTTCTTCATTCATATGCTTTATCAAAGATATATACTTCTACTAAATAATTTATATATGCACATATTTACTTTGATTTTCATATATCAATACTTTTGATATATGAGAATCAGAGTGAATAAATTCATATGAATATCTTAAGTGTATAGTAGAATCATATATTTAATAGATTGATTCTTTCACAGAAAGATAAAAGAAAGAAGATGATTTATATATCTTTAGAATCAAAGCGAAAATATTTAATCATCAAGATATGTATGCAAAATGTAAATATACATTCGTGAAATGTAAACATATCTTCATAAATATGTATGATGTATGAACATTTCTACATACATATTTCATTTTCAACAAGATCAACAATGATCATAAATTTCAACTTCATTTGACTTAGTAGTTACAGATATGCAGAGATGATTGTTTTAAAAGATGTACTATAGGCAACAATTTCTGCATATATGCAAAGAATTCAAATCAGCGAAGAAAATTGATCTACAAAGTCATCAATACATGATGATAGATTAAGAGTACTGTCAATGTGTAGCAATCATCAGATTCTACGAGTGCTGAGACAAGATGAATGTAATCACTGAGAATCATTGAGAGAGCTGAACAGATTTGATATGAATGATTAATATTATGTAAACTAAATAAAGATTCACATTTGTTGTTACAATCTGCATCAAGTGATGAGTACAATTAGCTGCAAGATTATGTCTTCTCTTTGAATGTTTAAATCTCATATTCTATTATCTCACGCAACATTTATAAATGATCAACTAGAAATAGTCAAGACTGCATCATCTCATCTATCACAAATAAGTCTTCAAGTATTTGATTCATACTCTATGAGTTGAACAGAGCATTGATTTAAATTCATCTCGAAAGAAAGGTTAAATCACATGATGAAAGTTCTTCAATCTGACTGACGAGAACGTCTATAGATGCACGCTAGTCGTAAGCGATAAGTCGTCGTCATCGAGCCTGAGAGAAATTCTCGACTTTTGAGTGAGTCATCGCTTCGCTGATTCATAATGTAACGTTTGAAAGAAGTGATCAGAGTCGTTTCGTTACAAGAAGTCGTGATCTTCACTTTCAGTAGCTGAGATTCGAAGCTCAAGCAACAAAGTACTTCTAAAACTTTCTTCTTCAGATTATAATGACTCTCTACTCACTGAGAGGTCAAAGTCTTCATCTCTTCTTCATCTATTCTCTGCAGACAGATCAGTATGTACATCGCAACTCGATTGTTCTTTAAGATGATCATCTCGCGACGAGTTCGATCGACGTCATGTTCTTCGTTTCTTAAGACGTAGCTGTCACTCAGCACACTCTTAATGCGAGTCTTTCAATACTATCAAACAGCTGTGAATATTGCAACAGTCAAAATGGCAAAGACGTAATTGACTGTATCAGCACTGAGTTAACGTCTCTCTCTTGTTGTGTCTTGAAAGTCTTACTAGAGAGCAACAACATCATCTCGACGTTAGTTCTGTTGATTGATGTTGACGCGCAATCAATGCCATAGGTAGTTCGGCAAGGAGTTATGGCTTAAGGATTTCAGAGGAAGATACATCGCTCGATTGATTTAGCTGCTTTGCCCTTTGCAGTAGGTGGTGACCTCGATCTCTTTTCGAAGACGTACATGACCATATATGCAATGCGGGTTGACTCAATCGGCATCAATTACTGGCTGTTGAAGTCGGTACGAATTCCTCAGCCGTGTACGCAGTAATGTGTGACTCAAGCTCTTATTCATGTCGCTCGCTCTTTAGTGACCATGGGGCCGGCGACGACGAGGTAGCAGATGATTGGCTGCAGGCGCAGCAGGTAGATGTAGAAAGCGACACTACAACTCTAAAGCCCTCATAGCCAAGTAGATTCATAAAATCAAATCTAGTTCCTTCAAAAAATCTTAGAGACTAACCAGATGAAGCACTTCGATACAAATTTATGACTGGTAAAAAGATACATCTGAAATGAATATTTCAGGAATCTCAATTGGGAAAGCCACAGCAAGAGGCGAGGCATAAGTAAAGCAGAGTCATCTGAAGCGAGTACGATATCTCAACAAAAAGAAACTTACTCATCATCACACAATTCACTCATACCAGGGTTTCAAGCGGTTCGGTATGAGCCAGTCTCAACACGAGTCTGCTGTTATGCTCAGAGGTCAAATCTGCGGATTGTTGTCGTTACCAATGACTTTTTCAAGCCCAATGATTACTTTTGGGTGGGGAGTCGGACGCATTTAGAGAGTATGTGCTATTCAGCTGCGATGATGGTAAAATTTCTTGTGTTATACTATTGTACACAAAGGAGACGATAGATCAAGTACCAGGAAGAAGACCGTTGTTACATTGAACCGCTCTTCGCTCTACACACTCATCTTTCAATAGCTTTGAGGAGGGGAACCATCTCTATCTTTCTTCTCCCTCTCTCGTAAGATTGACGATCAATACAAATCATTTCTCAACTTTGATGCCTTCTGTGTCCTTGAATCCAAGTACTACCCTAGATACCATGAAGTAACCGTTTACGGTCACGGCTACCTGCGTATCTCAAAGAAATGCCAATATGCATGCTCAATACGCCGATAATAGAATATTTCTTCGAAGAATACAAGGAAACGTTGAAAGAATGATTACTCCCTCGAACACTTAACGATCAATGTGCTATGTGTGCATCTTTTGTGAATTGCGTTGTATTTATCGCTGTTGCATCGGATGGAATAGCACTTGCGGGCGCAACTTTGTTGTAGCACTTGCAAGAGGATGGTGATCATGCGCTCACAAGGCGGTGTGGCGGCGACTATATGCGGAAGTAAACTTGTGGCGGTACATACACATTGGTGCCTCCGTTTTGAGCAGTTATTTAGTATATATTGCCACCTGGGGGACCCAGACAAAACCCACCCCATTCACTCGCCCCGCCCATTTCCCACCCTATTGCCCACCGTATTTGAGCTCTAACTAACCTAGGACGGGCTAGTGCGCCATGGGAAAAACGAACGCGTAACCTCAGCTCCAGGCGGTTAAATACTTCTAATGTTTTCTTCTCCAGACTAGCTTCTAGCCAAAGCTCGAGGCGTGGTACACAGATATGGACGGAGGGAAGGTTCCATCTCAGGAAAACAATTCTTATCTACATTGATCAGATCGTCTAAATATAAAACGACGTGAGCTCTGTTGAGCAAGACAGTCGCAGATGTACAGATCTATCAATTGAATAAAAAAGATCGAAGGTTACGACATCGCCTTCTCTGACACTCTAGTTTTCGACAGCAATACATGCTACTCTGAGGAAGATCGTGAGTGGGCTCGATCTCTCGATACGGAAGGGAACGAGAAAAGGCGAGCCTCTGATGGTCGAAACGATATGAGGGTTGGCAAGAGACAAAAATCTTAGCTTCTTCGAAGACGAACGTATTCTGTCCCTCGAGCCAAAAGCCTCTACATGCTCGCAGGATTCACTTCGACGTCACAATTTCTCGGGCCTTGCTGCTTCTCATCGTCGTCTCATCAAAGAGCGGTTCGCGGTTAGAAACGACTCACGAACTCGCACTTCGCGAGAATATACGTTTTGAAGGAGCGGCAAAGACATAGTACAGAAAGGGATGAGTGGGCTGATGTCTCTACCATCTGGCGCCCTCGAAGATCTTCGCGACGATAGCAAAAGAAAGGGGGGGCTACGAATCAATCTTTTAATCACTTGACGACCCTGAACGTAAGAACAAGGAGTCGCCTTCCTGCGCGTCATAGTCAGGCAGTTGCTCAAATCTGACGCCCTCATCACGTTCTTCGCCCCATCGCCTCAGCGCTCCTTATTCAGAAGAGTAGGCCCTAGTCGGTCTGCATTCACCAGACAGAGCGCTTCGGAACTCAATCGTTCAAAGTGCGGCTAACTACTCATGGAAACTTCGCAGCGAGAGAGCTGTGATATTCAGCTAGAAAACTTATTGCCAACTGTGACTGCTGGGCATATTGATCTCGGATGGCTACATACACCAGTATCATATCGCATATACACAAATCAGCGGCGAGTTTCATACCATAACTTCGACAGCTTCGGGAAAGGTGATAGTCAGTATGTTCTGACCTATACTTCGCGATTTACTTATGCGATTCAGGTTGTGCCGAAAGACTGCACGGTCGGGCTCGTTATTGGGGTGCTGAACAGATCCCTATACCAGCTGATCATCTCAATATGATGAAATTTCCCTTCTGTAATAACCGGAATACAGAATGGTATTGAAGGCTAATACATGGCAAGGAAGGAACGCAGTAGAAGGCGTCTGTTCATGAATCAATATCGGTTCCTAGATCAGTCAACTGTCGGGCAGCCTATATGCAGGCCTTGCGAGATTGATGAGTGGGTTATTAACCCTGGGTTTAGCTGGAGTGCAGTCAATGCGCGTATCGGGTATTCGTGTAACACATTCAACTCGATATTCAACTTCGTAATGCCTGCTTCGGTGAGACTTTTTTCAGTGGTTTCGTCACCGACAGTACCGTTCGATGATTATGTAGCAGGGCGGACGGTCATGGATGAGAAGAGTTCGAGTCGATCCGACTAGGTCTAACGGCGATTGAGATGACCATTGATTGCTTTTTACCGCATATTGGGAGCCTTATATACCAGATTGCGACATCAAGAACGGGTCCCGCCAACGAGGTGAATCATAAGCGTCCCCGGCCTGCACCTAAGTTGTTGACCTGAGAGCTAACAAACAGAGTCGGCTTCTCATATTCCATTCGTTCTTCTACTGCTATAATCCTGTCGTTCACTTCTAGTCAGTTTTCAACGCATATAGTGCAACGTGCATACCTAAGGTTTTAGCAGACATTCTTGACTATAGGCTTTCCCCAGATGATGGGTAGATCGCCCAACCTACAACAAAGACTGTGAACAAACGAGACGCCCCGCATCAATTTATGAGTTCGAAACTTACCTGTTTGGATTCTCACTCTAATTAGTAGAGAGAACATGTATGTATGAATTGACTATCTTTTGATGCTAGAAAATAGAAACACTCTATTCATTTTATTCCTTGTGTAGTCACGTATGGAACGTTTCCCCCGTCGCTCCAACCACAAACAAACCAAACAGTACGAGAAACAACTACAGCATGCCTATTATTAGTTCTGAGACTCTTGCTCAAGGTAGTGGGTCGTTGCTGCTTAAGCCAGGAGACACGGTTCCTTTCTTTTTTGTAGGCATACTGGACGTCCTTTCGGTTCAAAACCTAGATTCTTACGTGGTGATTGATTGATCCATGAGATTCGCAGAGAGAATCTTTCGATTATAGTTACAACTTCAACACGTTCATAACTTGTTTATGACTAATCCAGATTACAGATGAAGCACTTATCGGAAGGTCCATAGGTGAACGTGTGAAAGTTCACTTGTAAAAAACAATACTCGTCTATCAAAACATTAGAGTTGGTTAACCGAATTCTACAGCTCATCGATCCGAACTCAGACTGAAGACCGTGTTTCTGGTACAACGAAAGGCTCTTTTCCAGTTAAAGTATACTAAGCAATTGTAGCTTATTTGAGGTATGGAAACATGGTAAGACACAGATCAGTGAAAGAGAATTCCTGCGGCGAAAGCGGCAAGAGAAAGACATCGTGTCAATGTGTCAACGCCTTACGATGTCTGAATGGGAGCATAATTTCAGAACAGACAGGAGGAGGTATACTGTTCTTCGTATTCCTACGCTAACACCGAACTGACTAATTGATGGTTATTTTTTACAGCTCCGTACAACCAAGTACTTGTGTCTTGAGAGCAACTTTGACCTCTTCTAAGGCGTCTCTATTACCAATTGCAACTAGTAAAACCCCCGAAGGTCTCGTCGTCGATAATGGTCCTGTCTGCCTGAACAAAAAACGGCGATTGGATCGGACAGACAGCGAAAATGGTAGACTGTCCTCTTTGCAACATGAAAGGGAGCACAGTCGCGAGTGCCGTGGTGTTAGGCAGCATGGGCCTGGTCCAAAAAAATCAAGGGAGGACTTCCCATGACCGTATGAACTGATTGGTAGACATAAGCAAGCAATGATTCCACCCATTCAGGCTCAGTTGCGTAGGCACTCTCACACTGGCAGAACATGGTACTGAAGTACAAACGGGCTTGGGAAATTCTCGATCAGGGTTAGTACTTCATGGCAACGACTGCAACACACTGGCACGATTTTTTTTAAAGGATGATACCGTTGCCGCCCACTTTCCTATAGGATACCACTGTGCCCTATGAATAGTGGGAGGCACATTTGCATCTAAATTTAGCTTTTGCTGCTGTTCCTCTTGCTTCCACCCTTGCCCTTCAATTGCATTTGCGTCTGAGACTAGCTTTTGCCATTGTTGCTTTTGGCTTTCCCTTTGCTCTTTGACCGCGGTTGGACCTTGCATGAGCTTTTGACATTTTGTCCTTTGCTCTTACTCTTCCTTCCTTCTCCAACACGCTTTGCGTCGGATATCAGCTTTTGCTGTCGTATTCTTTGCCTTGCTCTTGTTTTTCTAGCACGCTTGCTTCGAACAGAAATTTTTTGTCGTTGTCTCTCCTGTCCCATGTGCTTGGTTATCCAGCACACTTGCGTCCGACGTGGGAATAGAACGTCATGATGGCTGGCAAAAGTCTTCAACCCCAGGGGTGATAGATGAGCTATTGGCTGTAGACAAAAGTTGACCTCAGTTATTCCAGCTGTTCGAAATTTTATCCATTTCAATCTCTCTAAGGTTCGTGACATCGAGCTTCCCTGGCTCATTCCATCGAAAATGCAGCCACTTGAGCCTGATGCGAGCCGTCCCTTTGTACTTGATCTCTTTTTCCGTCTCGAGCCTTAACTCTTCGTCATGCGCTTGAGCCCGCCACATTTCGAGAAAATTTTCTTGATGAAGGATGGAAAAGAGACAGGTATATTAAAGTGTCTTGCGACCTGATAATGCCTGTACTTTGTATTGCGCGCCGTTTCTGGCAGAGTTCAAACAGTGCTGCCCTTCCCCCTCCCCGAAACTGTTTCCCTTACTGTGCTTTAAATAGTTTCCTGACCATTTCCAGTCTACTCATAGATCGCACTGTTGTCGGCACTCCATCCTCTTATCGACTGTATTTCCGACCCAACAATCACACCAATCTCCAAGCATTTCCTCATTCCCCACGAACATCCAGCATGAGTTCTCAACCCTCCAAGCGCGACACCTTGTTCAACAAGGGGGATCTGAGAGCGGCCGAGCAGCCTACTTCGGCTGCAGAGCATCATGGCAATGTCACAGGACCGGAACGACATTTACAAGAACACACCAATGAAGAACAGTCCTGTGGCCCGAGAAATCGTCCAACCAAGGCTGACCAGGTCAACAACAACGCCAATTTATCCACGGGGCACTGTCTAATAGCCTTTTACGATCAAACTCTCGGCCGGCGATATGTTGGATTATTCGATCAACAGTTTCGTAAGGAACGCCCCTTTTCCTGAGAACTTCGCAGTATGACAGCATGAATGCTCATGTCCCTGACATGGTTCTCTTTCGGGTATGACCTTGTTGCAACCAGTAAAAGCTTGGATGACCTTCTCGTATTGTTCTAGTATCGGTCTGTCTCTTGCGCCATTCAGTGGCCTTGGGAGTATTCCATAGAAACCAATCCGCGGCCTCAATCTTTCGTGGTTCTTTTGCGCGTGCTCCTTTAGATTGTCTACACTGGGAAGTGTTTATAGATTGGGACGGGGATAAGTCGAACATGGACTTTAAACCTTACCTCGACATCAAGCCAGAGGCGTTACGAAACGTTCTCAGGGGCGTTTTGAAGGACATGCCATGGTTGAGCCTTCCGAAAGATATGCCAACGGTAACGACAGCATCTCATTGCAGTGGCTAATCATGTCCAAGGTCGATCCACACTTGCTCTTGCACTAAGTCACGGAACTCAGGCTATCTCGCTACGGCCGTAACGCATGTTGATCTGCTGCTTCAGTTCATGAACGACTACTTCGGCTCTAATGTCCGAAGGCTCAAGTCTTTATTCCAGCAGACCTTCTCTGGGCTTTGTTCAAGCCTCGCAGGCGACGGTTTATGCACTGTCGAAGAAGATCGCGGACGAGATATTGAAGGAGATTGCAAACGGGCGGGAACAGAATGGGTAGATACTGTAGAGACAGAAGAAAACACACCACAGGTCATTGCACGAACAGAAAGATGTGAATTCCTCGAGTTGACAGAGAGGGGGAAAATCCCGTTCCATCCGCTGTGATCCTTTAGTTCGGACCCACGTGGTTCTGTTGATAGCCTCTCCTTACTATATTACTTAGACACCTTACTCGCACCTAGCTCCAACTCCACCTCTTTGCATTGCTATCGACAACACTTCCTACGATACAAATAGTCTGAGTGCGTCCACGGCATCGCCAGCCACCCTTTCTCCTACTCTCCAATATACTCTCGTAGCAAAATTTCAGTTTCTAAGAATTCTTTGATATTCTGTCAAGGTTGTTTCAGCAGTCTCGAGCCAAGGGATCCTGACTCTATATCCGACGCCGCAATCATACTTTTTGCTTATCGTGTATTCCGACAACGAGAGCTTTTTCTTATAATCTGCGTATCAACCGGCTACGCTTTGTCCTTTTCATCATGATGTTGCTGTGTCCCAACAAGAACCGACGAAGTGAAAATTGTGGCCTATGGGGAGATATTTGGCGCCATCCCAGTCGAGGATCGCAGTGACTTGCCCAGAAGCCGCATCAACAAAGTAGTTGAACGGCGTCATATTCATGTGAGTCAGAACAATGGGGAGTTTTGCAAGATAAGCGTCCTGCGGTCGAATTTTCGAGATTCATGCTGTGATCCGGCGCTTCAGGTCTTTGTTCCGAAAATTGAAACAATCAACACTCAACTTTATGCTAGAAAGAGACGTATTAACGAATGAATGGTCCGTGAAAAATTGCGCCTTGTGTGTCAAAGCCTTAGCAAGGTCACCGACGATCCTCAACCGGTGATTCAAAGACAATAGCTCACAATAGCTCCTTTCTAGCCGTGAGGAGTCTGAAATATGATATGCCTGGAGCTAGTGGAGAGGTGTATACGTAGAGTCCGTCAAAAGTTCCTTGAAACAGCACCAACGGTGCGATTTGACCATGGAGCTCATGAGCTTGTGTGTTGCCCCAGAGGTTAACTTTTTCGTGACGAAATTGTATGACAGTATGCTCGCCAGTGGAAGTAGGATTATGGTGGTCCGCGATACAAGTATAACTGAAGCTACCTTCCGGGCTGTTCGCGAGCTGGTAATGAACAAAATCCTATTTCTGCCGGTCGTCAGTCGAGGGTTCGTAGTCCAAGTGGACTCGACAACTGTCCCTCCGAAGGGCACTTCAGATAATGATGGCCAGATTAGCAATAGCTGTCAGCTTGGCACGTAATCGATGCTCACTCGGGTTCTGAAAGTATCGAAGTTAGCCTAGAATAGCCCGCACAATGTCGAGCTCATCAGGTTTAGTAGATATGTTGGATGTTCCGGAATGACCATGTGGATCAAGACGATTGAGTTTATCAATCGTAGTCAACTGTCAGGATAATTCTTGACTCGGATTTGCGGGCTGGATTTCTGAGATCGCGTTGAGGATGGAATCCATGGTTTGTAGTCCAGACGGGTGCTCCACCGCTGTCGTAGGTTCAGCGAAATATCGTCGCTGTATGATAGAGACCGTCTTCGATGATATGAAGTCCTGGATAGCGTATGCCCTTAAGCAGACGGAAACAGCGCTCTCGGAAGATAAGAGCGGGTATTCGAAAATACCACTAGCCTTGCACAACTGGTCTCGAATAACATCACTGTCCAGCTACAAGAAGTGTGACGGCACGAGCAATGATCTTGCTTTTGAAAATAGGATCGTCCCGCTTCTTTGGAGGCTTTGGAACGTAGATATGCCTACCCATGGAAGTTCACCCCCGCCAGTGTGGGCAGAGAAAGATGCGAGAAAATCTGGATCATATCCAAGTCAATAAGTTCTCAGTAAATCTCTCCTCGATCACGACTGTGGCTCCTCGGGGAAGCTGTGTATCGCTCCGTTGCATCTAGCAGAACAAGGTTGCCCATTGATGGACCGTTGATGGGCCATTAGGTTGCCACGTCGAACGTTACGAATGCTTCTTTTGTTGCCATGCGTTTCGTCACAATATCGTATGCACGACTCGCCGGAAACAGTGTTAAGTAAAGAGCGGGCTCAAATAACAAATGACCAGGTCAAGGAGTTCGCATGCACTGCATCGGTCGTGTGAAGGAGGGAGGGAAAGACGAAAGAAAGGTTGGCTGTGTATACAGGTGGGGGTAGCACAAGGCGTTCTAGTGAACACAGCTTTCGGTGTTTGACCTGGAAGAAAGACGGCTTGGAGGGCGTTAAAGAAGGATGATTGGCTAGGCTTTAAAGACAAAGCCTCCAATAGCATTCCAATCTCTCCTCTTGGCGTTCAGCCCCTGGCACTGCGTTTATCATTGTGATATTCGAACACACCGGTCACACTTTCAAAAGAAGAAATTGAGCCTCATAGCAGACTTATGAATGGAAATGGATTACGTCCTTATCTCCTACGTACGAGTGCCAAGCTCTCAGGTCATGTGTTTCTGACCGTAAGAAAGAAGCTGTTGGGATACGAGGTCATATGGGGGCATATTGATATATTGGCTGTTGCTGTTCTAGAAAGTAGGAACTACAGAGAGAGAACTCACGCGCCCTATAGGGCTAAGCGAGATTGACAACCACACAGAGGTAACAGCACTGTTCTCTGTTTTCAACAGAAGCAAGCTGTATTAATCTGACGAACACATACATAATACGTTTCTCAGCAATCATTCCTCTCATTTCTGAACTAAAGTACTGACAATTGCAGCAGAATCACAATGATTGACGATGTCATGAAGTGAGTAATCACCTCAATTCAGCAAGCACAACTCTAATGGACCAGTGGGTTTGGCTTCGAACCATTCAGGTTTGTTGTCGATGGCAAGCCGATATACATGCATAGAACATTGGTCACCAGTGTATCAAAGCCACTTGATTGCCTAATTAATGGTCATATGTTCAAGGCGCAAAATGGTGAAGCAGGATTAGAAGAGGTTGATGGATCAACATTTGCTCGTTTCTGCCATTGGGTCTATGCGGGCTTTTACCCTGCTGCAGGGTTTTGTGATCGTCCACAAGACGTAGCACTGACTGAACACACTGGTGTGTTGAATTTACATGGAATCTGTACAGTTGGCTCACGGTTTCCACAGCAGGACCTGCCTTGATCGCACTTCTGGACTCCCCTTCGCCTCCACGGAGGTTTAAAAATCACAATTCCTCATTTGTCGAAGCATCTCGTCGACATAGAAAAGAAGTCATGAAAGAATCGTTTCTGGTGCTACAATTTTGCAAGCCGGACGATGAGAGTATCGCGTCGGCGCCCCGTGCCAACTCCGCGCCCTATGAAGATTACACGAACGTATTTCTATCTCATGCACACGTTTACGTCTTCGCCGAAAAGTTCGATATTCAGCCGCTGAAGAGGCTTGCCTTGAAGAGTCTGCATCAAACGCTTGCAATTTTCACTCTGTGGCCAGAATGTGTAGGGGATATTTCCGCTTCAGCTCGATTCGTATATAATCAAACGTCTGAGCCCGTTGATGGAGTCGAGCCAATGAGGAGTATGCTGAAGCGATATATCGGCTACGAGATGGATGTGTTGGTAGGAGCAGCCGGCTTCCGGGATCTGTTAGAAGAGAACAGAGAGTTATTGAATGACTTCTGTTCTATGGTGGAGCAAAGAATCAAATAGCTTGGAAAACGGTGGAAAGTATGGGAAGATTCATGTGCTGTCACGTTCTAACCCTTAAATTTACTTGCCATCCTACATTACTGCGATGTGAGCTGATTCCATTCCATGCATTTTCCATTACGATGAGAACATTGCTCCTGGATTTGGCTCCGACCCCTTTCGATGCTTATCAGCCATACGTACCTTGCTGCCCGAGTTTGAGGTCAGTTTCACGGTGCGCTTTGTGCAGTAGGCCTTTCCATGTGACCCGACTTTTCAAGACCACTAATTAGCCACACCATGTTCCCCTTTGCATGGCTATCCACCCATTATATCTTCTCTCAGAGCACAGACTTGTCGAGCCTCCTAAGTCCTTGCGTGCCCTTCAGATGGTTGTTGCAGAGTTGGCGATAGACCTTTCCTCTTCTTACACCTCTGCCACATCTTACGTCGGCTATTTCCGGGATTGCCTACCCGGTTTAGATATAAACGAATAAGTGCTGCGGCCGCACCTTTTGTCGATAGCCCTTAGATCTGCAGTCCGACAACGCGAAGCTTTTTCGCATTCGATCCAAGATGTTATATCACACGAGAAATGCTTCTCAAAGTTTACGATACAAGCTGTATCAATGCAGCGCAGTCATGAGAATTCCGTCAATTTGACGTAGTGATAGATTTTGAGAACCAGAACGTCGGTCGTTTAGCTGCAGCGATAACTTCTGCTGTTTTCATCAACGTGTCTCTCTGAGCCCTCTTAGAGTAAACGTCGCTGTAGAGAATAGCTGCAGATGATTCAGTATGATTTGATACAGATAGTAAGCGGATATAAATAGACAGAGATGATAGTTCAGAGTTACCAATGTAGTCCTTGCACATTAACTAATATTCAGGTGCATCACAATGGCAAATCGTAGCATAACTATTATTATTGTGAAATCACAATTCCGCTTTCATTGCGAAGTGTTATGCGTGTCATATCAAGGGACTTGAAGTTTAGCTCACTTTACCTAACATGCGAGATCACAACCTTTGTTTCCTTCACCTCGTCTTTCTGTACCGTTAACTTTCACCACTGCCATCGTTCAACGCTATCAGCTCCCACGTTTTATTCTTCTGTGTGTGTCTAGTGTGCTGTATGGTAGTTGTGATATGTTCGGTTGAGTGTTCTCACTGAAATCTGGATTGGTGGTTAGATAGTTGTCATCTAACAGTAAGATCACCTCAATTTGTCTCCCAGCAGGCACAGTCAGTTTCAGTGCTTCACCCCCTTAACATACCTCAAGGCCGCATCACTCTGCATAGATCACTGCTGATGAAAAGGTAGGGACAAGTCACCGACCGCCATGGAAACCCAAGGTGAAAACCGACCTCTCGCACCGACGTCGAAGGAAAGAATATGTCAGGAACTCAAGATATCCCCCGCCCAATACGAGGAGATATACAAATCCGCCTCGGAGCTGATGGACTTCGCCGGCATCAAAACCGCTAACTTCAAGGAGCCAGGTTCCAAAGAGCAGCTCAAGAGAATCATAAGTACAATCCGCAATCGCTTCGGAGGATTTTTTGATACTCTGAATGTCAATGGAAAAAGGACTTTCTTGAATGATTGCATCAAAGCGATTTGTTTGAAGGTTCCGGCCAACGCGAAGAGAATGGTGGAACATAAGATCGAGAAGGATGTACAATCGCGAAATTCTCTGGCCTATCGACCATCCCCATCTCCTTCTACGGAACTCTTTTCACACAGTACGACTGATACAGAAGACCAATGTGTAATTCTGGAGTTATTGTCGAAGGCTGATCCCGACTCGAGCATCATCCATATCATGGATAGCATCCTACCCGTGTCACTCAATCCCGCAAAGAAAATTTTACTGCAAGCTTCGTTCGAACTTTATTGTGACTTACTACGTGCAGGTGGCGTAGTGCTTGAGGGTCAAGAACTCTATGCTGTGATAGAAGAGAAAGCAGTGAAGGTGAGTAACGAAGCTGTATTCCGTGCAGCGTTGGTACGAGCAGTGTATCATCTCAAGCAAGTCATTGTGACGTTCGAGGTTCGATTAGCTAAAGACAGTAAGAACTCTGCTCGCACTCTATTAACTAACAATCGATTAACATGTGAGTAGTTCCTTCGTTAGCCACTTCCACGGAAAATGTCGCAGCGTTAGAGAAAGAGGTAGCAGATCTACACGTCGACTTGGAGAAGATGCGATCAAGGGGACAGGCCTTTCGGGAAGAATTGGCATTGCTGAAGCAGGATGAAAATAAGAAGGCTCAGGAATCGAGTACTTTGTCGAGAAGTGCACGGAAGCACAAGCGTTCGAAGCCCTTTGACTTCGATTGTGATGCCACGTCGAAGAGTAGCGATTCTTGCAATGAAATGTCGAATCCTAACCAGACTGTCGTCGGGCCTTCTCGTAAGAAGCGACGTACATTAGAACCACCGTTGGAGAATGGGAATATTTATGAAGAGAAGCAGGATAGGGTTGTTATTGACTTAGAGAATGAGGTTCCGCGCCCGCCTCCGGGTTATGAAGACGGCTCGAGGTTGTTGATTGATGATGGTGGAGAGCAAAACCCTGTTGGCGAGCAAACCGTCGAAGAGGCGTGAGGAACGTCCTTTGAGTTAAATGTCGCTACCGTTGCTAACGAGACACGGCAGGATCCTCGCGCTCAAGAATTTGAGCCAATGCGAGCAATTGAATGTTCACAGCTGGAGTACACTGTGCTGTATGTTTAGAAGAAGCCCAACCCGTCGAGGAAACAACGATTGCTTCAAGATGGATGGTATAAAGACTCCGATCAAACCCTACCAACTTCGTGCTGCTGTTTGGATGCTGGAAACGGAAAATGGTGCCGCAAAGTCGGGGTTTATTGGCGATGAAATGGGATTAGGAAAGGTTAGTTGTCATTACAGTGAAGAGCAAGTCTTGACTTTGGGCTAAAGTCTGAGTAATGTAGTCTCTGGAAACGCTCGTCTTCCTTGTCTTGTCGAGATGGATTGCCCTCAACCGGAGTGATATCAACGCGGATGTTCTCCGAGGCCGTCAAGGGGAAACCTGTCGTCACCTACCTTCGGGCATAAAGCCGGCTTCGCCTTCGGAGAATGCATATTGTCCCTCACAGAGCGAGTGGCCTTTCCTCTGCGCCTGCGTACCTGCATCTCCAACTGCTCAGTTCTCAATATCTAAAGGACCTACCGTGTTATTTGCTCCTCGAAATTTGCTGAGCAACTGGATCAGACAGTGGAAGGAGCATGTGGAACCCCATTCTGGACTTGACATGCAAATCTTCATAGGCCACGGAACAGCACAATCAGAATTCAGGCTTCACCCAGATGATACTACAAAATCGCTCGTTCAAATTAAAGAAAAGGACGGCTATCATTTCCAAGGACAGGAGCGAATCGTAATACTAACGACGTCCGGATCCTATGAAAACCACGTCAGGAAACCTTTCCTTTTCATGGAGACCAGCGAAAAGGTGGTGTCGGTCGGTAAGACCGGGAAGACCAGAACTATTCCGCAGCAACAATTTTTCAATGGAATCCGGTGGGGCAGAGTGATAAGAGACGAGTTTCACAAGGAAAGATCAAGCCAGTCCAAAATGATGGCAATACTACGAGAGATAAGAAGTAACAATCCCGATATGAGGTTCTTCGGACTGTCCGGCACCCCTTGGGAGATTTCTCCAGAAGACTTGCAACAGTATTTGAAGGTCATGGAGTCGTCCAGTTGGGCAACTGACCAAGTTTTGTCCTTGGCAACAGAGGTTAATTTTAAAGCCCTAATTAAAGATTATCGCGAAGCCTCCACCAGTAAAGATATGAAGAAGAAGAAGCGGGACGTAGCTACTAAATTCAGCCACATCTTGACGAAGATCATGATCAGAAGGACGTCGGATTCGAAATGGTTCGAAGATTCAATAGCAGTCCTTCCAAACCATTATCACAGAGATGTGGATTGTAGCCCGGATCACACTTACGATCACTATATTCAACAAATGGCCGCCAAGATGCAAGAACGACTTCGTAAAGAAACCAGCGACAAAATTGAGAAGTGGAAGGTGTCTGGAAGAGTTGGCGGACAACCCAAGACGAGCAAGATGAACTATTTCGCCTATTCCCATATTGATAGAGCTTGCGCATCTATCCCTGGCCTCAGTAAACTGGTTGCGGAGAATCAGCTAAAGCTGACTTTAGGGGAGTTAAAGGATATGGACTTTGACAAGCACGATAACAATATTTTCATGCAAAACCTTGTCATGTTGGGCGAATCGTCGCCTAAACTTCAAGAGATAGTGCGCTTCATCCGACTGGAAATGAACCAGGACCCGCACGCTCAGCGTGAGAAGCTCCTTGTTATGAGCAGCCTGCCGATCACGTCTCACATAACAGCCAAGGTAAGTCTTTTTGATCAAACCTTGTAGCCGTGGAAATATGAATCCAGTGAAGAAATGTGACTAACCTTGTGGCAGTACATCGCCTTAAAGTGTCCCGAATTGCGAGTTGAACACCTGCACTCGATGATGCCTCCCGGCACTCGAAATCAGCGCGTATTAGCGTTCGAAGAAACAGTCAATGAAAAGGGACAACCAGAGTTTCCAGATTCAGCGAATATCTTAGTTTCGACTATGTCGTGCTTGGGTACAGGCCTTGATTGTGTGCGGGCGTTTCGAGTCATTCTAACGGATCCGAACTATATTAAATCCGAGGAGATTCAAGCGATTTTCAGAATTCGTCGAGTATCTCAAAAGAACCCATGTACGTATTCGATCCGGCTTCTAAATCGACGGTCGCACATCGAAAATACGATTGTTGCTGTGCAGGAGAAGCGAGAGGAATTTGTCGAGCTAACGTATGGTATCGTCGAGGACGGAAAAGATGATGACGGGCAGAATTCTAAGCTGATGGAGGTGGTAAAGTAGTTTGAATGTGTGGAAAGTGGCATCGTCGACGCTTGTGATGCTCTGAAAAGATAGATATGTGTGATTGAAGTATCTTAGCTATGCAGAGAATTCAAATGTTTCTTTTTGCACTGTGCGATTCTGACAGATGACATGTGAAATAACGTTTACATTAAAAGTCAAACAACACGGAATAAACATGTAGGCTGTCTTTGAATTGCAGCTCTGAAAGAGACTTACTATCGAGCTTCGGCTTCATTTGTTTGTATATATGTGTTTGGGCTTACTCAGCACGGCCCCCTAGGCAAAAATCTGCCCCAGAGGCTGCTCAGGAGCGCCAAGAACTCCCTCTATCCAAAGAGACCGAGTATATATGGAGTGGGTGGGTGGGGCAAAAGGGGATTTCTGGCCGAATCTAAAGGGATGAGGGTTGAAATTGGCTGGTGGCCAACCTATATATTCCCCAATAGCCATGCTCCCTGCTAGGAAGGGCTTGGGGGCGATTTCGCTTGCCGATAGCCCCCAGTCCTACTAGCTCGATTGAAGTTATACCTACCTGGCACGCGGGTAACAAAAAAAGCCCGACCGCAAAATCGAGTCCTCACCAAAATTACTGCTGATTCTATGAACCACGTTATCTTCACATTGTGAATTTGAACCAAGAAAATCTTAGAATAGAAGATTAAAAGAGTGACTACTAGACTGCGTAATGTTTTTAATTTATATAGAAGGGTTCACCCCCAGCTGGGCCAAACCCCCAGATGGGCCAGCCTTACAAGGCTACTAGCGTGTACACGCTTTTTTTCCTGAAGATATTGATTTTTTGACTCTATATCGTACTACCGACGTCCTTATGGCTCCCCCGACCCCCGGATCCTCCCAACCCTTGGAGCTACCACTAGAAGACGTGTCGAACTTGCCTATAAGCGTTGGAAGGAGGCAAATGGCGCCCTCTCCCGACGTAAAGCTGGTAGGCAACATGATGTCCCTAGGACTACCCTACAAAATCGCATTAATGGAGTACCATCGGCGTCAGAATAACATCTACTTCAGCAGAGGCTCTGCCCTAAACAAGAAACCGCACTAGTCAACTGGATCCTACGCCTACAAGCCTGGGGATGGCCTCCGCGGGTGGAGCAAACACGTCGAATGGCAGAAGAACTAGTATTAAAAAAGGATGATACTCAGGGAATTGGCATCAATTGGCCGCAGAAATTCATGCGACGTCACTCTAATATCAGAACGATATACATACCACCGCTGGATAAAGACGTGCTTTAGCTCAGGATCCTACTATTCTCGTCAATTGGTTCCAGCTTTTCCAACGAGTTCGAATGGAATACAACGTTCAAGATCAGGATATCTGGAATATGGATGAGAAGGGCGTTATGCAAGGCGTTATGGCCAAATTTCGGGTTATGGTCTCAGCCGATGAGAGGAAGAAGCATATGACGCAGTGTGGTAATCGGGAGTGGGTATCTCTTTTGGAGTGCATCTCTATGACTGGCAACGTCTTACGCTCCTGGGTTATCTTCAAGGGAGTTCTCCAACAAAAGGCTTGGAGTGAGGCATTTCCAGAGGCACATATCTCGACTAGTGAGAAGGGGTGGACTGAGAATGAGATTTATTTATGGTGGATTGAACAGTGCTTTGACAAAGAGACCTCTACTATTCAAAAGGGTGAATATCGCTTACTATGCGTTGATGGAAATGCTTCTCATATATCGACTACCGCGATTGAGTACTGCATTGCTCGTAAAATCATCATCTTATGTCTACCTCCTCATACTACTCATCTGCTTCAACCATTGGATGTGGGCGTATTCGCACCATTATCGATAGCTTACAAAAATCATGTTCATCGAGTGACGCAACTTGGTGCTTGCTATTCTATCGACAAGGTTGATTTTCTGAAGCTATATCGACTAGCAAAGCAGGATGCTATTACGCCTTTGAATATTCAAAAAGCCTGGGCAGCAACAGGGCTTTTACCTTTCGATCCGCAAGTAGTGCTCAAGCACTTTCCTCAGAAGCAGTCAGAACAGTACGAGCAATATAACGTCACGATTCGACCTACTACACCTCCCGAAGCAATCATCAGCTATACTAGCAAGAATGGTGAGACAAAGATAGCAATAACGCCTACGAACACGCTACAGATTCAACAGCTACTTCGTCGAGCTACAACAGAGGGAATTGAGCAGGTAGAAGTTCTCAAAAAAGTGAGCAAAGCTGCTTGTCTTGCAATGGCTGAGCGTACTATTCAGAGTACTACTACTAATGAGCTTCTGGAATTAAATAGAAGAAAGGAACGGAAAACTAACCGTACTAAAGGTAATTGGGGTAACGCCAGGGTTTTGAACCAAGAGGTAATCGATCAAAGAAAGGCAGACGCAGCAGACAAATTCAAAGAGAAGAACGCTCAGAAAGCGCTAAAAGAATGGAACAAGGAAGAGAAGATACTACGAGCTTTGGGGCCAGAGCTCTTTGCACCATCGCGAGTATCTATTACATCAAGGCGTCGTCCTCAAGCTACTCAAAAGTCACCTCCGGCAAGCCTATTACGATCGATCTCTTCTCCTCTACATCGTCGAAGAATGATAGTGAGGCTACAGGTCAGGGTGAGTATCCAGGAGCTACAGCAGGGTCGATGGTCTATAAATAAGGGACAAGAGCAGCAGGGGCAAGAGCAGGGGCAAGAACAGCCAATGGGAAGAGGGTAGCGTGTCAAGAAGCCTCGTAAAGCGTTTCTATAGCTTGTCAATTCCTCTGAAGTCAAATAAGTCGAAATCTGCAATAAAAAACATGTACACGCTAGTAGCCTTATAGGGCTGGCCCATCTGGGAGTATGGCCCAGCTGGGGGTGAACCCTTCTACTGCGACGCAACCGGACGCGAAGTGTTTCATACCTCTTGAGTCGGGTCCTCCGGTGTTGACTGACCTCATGTACGATCTGGGCGTCTCAACCTCTCTTGCTCTCGTGGACGTGATGTCCATCGAAGATCCAACTCTGCTCGGCGTGATATCACGTCCTGCCCTCGCCCTCATCCTCGTACTGCCAACTTCCGACGAATACGAACGGCATCGACGGTCTACAAAGAGAATGGTCGAAGTTGCCGAAGATCCGAATGCAGAAGAAGTCATTTGGTTTCGACAGACCATTGACAATGCGTGCGGTCTCTACGCAATCTTACACGCGATATGTAACTTCGGGACAAAAGATTTCATAGGTATGTCAGTCACACGTGCTGATGATTTCTTTGCATTGACCGAAAGTCACCGCATAGAACCCAACTCTTTCCTAAGCAAACTCTGCACTTGCTCAACTCATGACCGAGAGGCTTTGCTCAACGACTCGGCAGATCTCGAGACGATTTACCGAAATGCTGCCGTACGTGGTAGTACCCCCCCTCCGCCGGCTGAAGATGAAGTCGATCTGCATTACGTGTGCTTCCTCAGATCTCCAAATGGCTCAATCTACGAGATGGATGGCGATGCAAATGGGCCAGTCAAGACGGATATTGTGATAAAGCAAAATGAGGATATATTGGAAGCATCAGCACTTGAGTGTGTGAAACGCTGCATTGCTAGAGGGCATGCAGACGTAAATTTCGGTTTGCTTGCACTTGTACCGAATCTCGGCAATTTAGATTAGACGTATCGGACCATTTAGCATACCCCAGTATCTAATTTGATAGTTCATATTGTCGCAGACCTCAAAAATAGTTTCGCCCTGGAGCGTCCGCGTGTCCCAAGCCAATTATTCGCGACCGCATTGATAGAGCATGTCCGTGCCTCTGAAAAGACTCCACGACGCAGCGATATGGAGAGCGGTCCAACCTTCATGGTCTATCCCGTTGATATCGGCACCTGCTGCGAGTAAGAGTCTTACTGTTTCGATGATGTCGTCGTTCATCCATGCTGAGCGAGGTCCGGCAATCGCAAGATGGACAAGTGGCGAGAAGCCTTCGTCTTTATTAAAGCGAAACTGATTTGGATTGGCACCAAATTTCAGGAGCAGCTCGGTGGAAGCTGTAAGCCCGTACTCAACAGCCCACGCAAGGGGTGTCCTGCAAAGTGCGTCGGGCATATTGATGATAGCCGTAGATTCTTCTGGTTTAAGGGAAATCAGGTAATGACCTATCGACTTATACCTTGAGTCGATTTTTAGAAGCACTTCATGCAACTTGGTAAAGCCTCGGCTGGACTCATACTCTTCGCATACCTGGTCACAGGCTCCAGTGCTTTGGCCTCTTGCTTGGGATGCAAGCAGCCAATCGTTTATCGTCTCAACCGGTCGTAGAGGATCAGTCCCTCCGTTCTCAAAGGTTCTCAAAGAGCATCACTCACTTTCCAATCTCATCAGTTCTGCAGGCGAAGTCGTCGTCCTGTGCGCCCCTAATCTTAAGAGAGCATAATACATAGCCATGGCTTGTTCTCTTCCGGAACCTCTCCAGCAATAGTGAGCTGCATACTTGAACAATCGAGTCAGTAGATAACTCATGATTGCGATCATTGACTTACATAAAGAATGCCGAGCCCATAGGGATCGTGATCCCATAAGCTGCCTTCGCAGCGTATAAGAATATTATATACGCCACGAATGTCTCTCCCAGAACGTACATAAAAATCGGGGAGCCATACGGTCTCTGACAGATCGGGATCGAGCTTCGGTCAAAATTGGCCTCAAGTGACAGGGCATCAACGATGTAGGTATCTGCTTGAGCGGAGGATTCACGGTGTCCTACATTTGGAACGAGATCACCGGTCTGGAAGACTTCGGTATACCCCAAACCTGCCGACGGTGGGAGATAGTGTTCTTCGCGGCCAAATGTCAACTTCCCTGGCTGGCCATCGCGTTTTACGTGCTCTGAGCTCAAAGCCGCTTTGTGAAAGCTGGGCTGACTTGAGATCTCGAAAAGGGTGTCTGGCGGAGTTTGAACATTTGCGCTGGAGATAGGGTTCTTTCGGGCGGTCACCGTCGCGCCTGGTGACTTTTCATTGCTATGAAGACGAAGTCCGCTGTTAGGAGGGTATGTTTCATTGATCCATCCTGAGACTTTTCTTTCAGTGGCGGCGTCTTCGCTATCGTCGCGCTTACGCCTGCGCTTTTTGCAGCCCCTTGTAAGGGGAGGTTCTACTTTGACATCTGCGATGTTTTAGCAGACATCAATGCGTGGAAGGTTCGACTCATATGTATCTCGTGGAGGTCGCATTGGAAGGCTTTACCCTCAAGTCGGGAGTAAAAAAGCGAGCCACGGTGTTTTGCAACGTATTTGAGGATTTTCACACGCTGGTCGTCGTCAAGGTTTTGCAGTCTCCATTTCCCTAAGGCGCAGAGGATTAGAAGAGCATAAGGCCAACCTATGGCTATTGATATAAGCCATAGATATTGCCTCGCAGCCTTAGGTTCATTGCGCTCCTTCTGAGCGTCACCCGGACCCGCTAGGTATAGATGCAAGTTATCCAAATAACGCTCATGACCTTCTGTGAACCCTTCGTTGTTTATGTGTTTGGCGGTTTTCCGAAGCATATCATAGGAATCCTCGAGTCTCGTATCATTCCAGGGCTTACGTCGGTCCGTGAGTTCAGCAAAGAACGTAGCTAGTGCACCGCGGAGGAGGATAATAATCTTTTCAATTTCAATATCTCCAAGGCTTTCGAATCTGGGCAGGCTCCGCCTTGCTCGCGCCCTTGTCGTGGCGATGGCGATCGCCCAACACCCCGTGGACAATAGTTGCCACGCTAATGGAGCGAGGAACAAGAGGCCAGCTATGGGCAGAAAACAGGACGCTGAGAGAGGGAGACAGGAAGGTCGAGGATCACTCTAGGAGGCGCAGGTGAGGGACGCGAAGGACAGCGATCCAAGAAGTCAAGGGGCAAAGTGCGCGCCTTCAAACAGGGGAGACGGTGAGCAGAAACGCAAGAAACAAGTCTCGGGCCAGATGGGTGGCATGGAAACTGGGCCAATAGAATCGATCATCGAAAACGTGAGGCTTCATCCAGAGGTGGGTTGAGGTCCGAGCGAAGGGTCATGGGACGGAAACGAGGAGCCGACAAGAAGCCCAGGCGAAAGAGACAAAGGAGATGAAGAGGAATGTTGGAAGTCGAGAGGGGACGAGCGATTATTTATGGACTGGCAAAGCGACGATGGGCTGTGCCGGCACGCTTTCCCCAATTTGAGGGGGCGCCAAACCCGGATGCGCAAACACCAGCGGGTAAATTAATAATATTTACGACTTACTTTCATGTCTGTAAAAGGTACGTCGTGGTCCATTTTCGATGACGCGGGTACAGCTACTAATGACAAGGAGAAAGACAATCTTTTTGGCAGCTGTTGCTGCGGCGAGGGCGGACAGTCCCTTCGGCGGCAAGTTTGTCAGTGCTAGACGTCAACCCACACTTGTAATAAGAAGACGTGCTTAGAAACATCTTTGCTGAAACCCAATCTTTACTATCAGGCCTCATTGAAGCTTTATGGGAATGTCACAAAGCTATATTCAACCTTCGATACTATTTTGGTGAGTCATTCACTGAGTGAAGTAATCATCAGCCTCTTGACACTTACCTTCGGCATCCCTACCGTCACATTTGAAGCATACGGTCGAGTATTGGCTGCAATAAGATTAGGTTTACCTAAGCCTTCAGCTATAGTCCACCATCAGCGACAGTACGACTGACGCTGTAGGCGCAATTGTGATCTTACAGGTACGACTGTATATGTCGCCGCACGGTCTTGAAACGTACGAAGCTTTACACACGAGTTCAAGGATTTCTTTTATTAGTGATCCCCCCAAAACACTCTCACATTGTGGACAGATTGACGCCTGGGCGTCACCAGCGCCTTGGACTAGGAATAGTGGAACAGTCGTACCTAATACTTAATGGTATAGCGCTGGCTGTCTTTCGTAAAGTCGAATTTTCTATGCTATCAGATGAAGGTACGTGGGATGGGTACCAACCAAGTCGGAACCATTACCAAATGTGACTGTTGAAGTATTCAAAGGCGCCGTATTCCGCAGTACAGCTCCCTCAGTATCCAAACCATAGGAATCCTGCAACCCACCATGGTACCTCCTTCGCCAGCAACGTCAGAGCCTTTATAGGCTTATAGCAGCATGAAGACCAAATTCCAGATGCGCGTCCTGCTGAGACGGATTGAGAACCCAAAAAGCGAAGCGGTGTGAAGGCTGCGAGACGCTCCGCTTTGATGGACGTGGAACCCGGCAGCGGGAAACGGCTCGGGCAAGCCCCTTCGACTGTATCCTAGGCAGGCGCCGTAGATGAAGAGAATCACTCTGGGCGGCGGGATATCCACAGTCAAAGCTTCCGCGACGAATATGGGAAAGGCTGAGATTTGACAGTTCATCAGAAAGATTGACAGCTTCCTGAACTTCACGGACGAACAGCAAAACGCTTTCACCGCCATGGTGCTAATTCGACGTCGTACTTCACCTGGCCGACTTCCTCGACATCATCGATGTTGGCAATCTGCTCACTCAGATGCTCCTCGAATCGATTGGTCATCCCATAGAGGTGTTGCCCACAGAGGTAATTCTGAGCTGCGCTGAAGCGAAGATGGTTTATAACGTAGGACTAGATAGTATGAAACTGTTATGCAAGATTTTCTTCAAAGGCGTAAACCTCGTTTCCCTGAGGCTTGTCTCATCCGCTCGGTGGATCATCCGAACCTGACCCAGTTTCTCTCAACATTGATCTTCCGCGCCGCGACAACCTCGTTATGCGGACCATATATGTTTGAGCTGAACCCGACATTCAGCGAGAACTTCTGGGGATACATCCGCGATATTCCCGTGCTGTACAAAGGTCTTCCCCGATGGTGAAACCCCAAAAGCGCACAGGGCTCGTGACAGATGTCTAGCCGCTATCGTCAAGTGGCATCACTATGCCTGAAAGAATGTCGATCATTTCAAAGATGACGATTCCGTCCCATGAAAACCCTAATTCGAAGCCCGGATCATGAGAATCAGATACACTTACACCAAGAAGATGAAAGTCACCACGAATGAACCGCGCGCTGCGAAGAACCTGACAATGATATTCGCGTACGTCGACTCATTCTCCTTGTTTGATATCTGTAACAAGCTCTCTGCTGAATATGAAGCAGAGCAAACATCAACGTCGTTCTCGCAACAATCTACTTCATTCTTGCATTCATTCGCGTTCCCTCTCTGCTATTCCGCGCATGCAGCAACATCGTCAACGTCTTGATCATCTTGCATCCTCACTTGAATTTCGACCTTCTCAAACCGACCTTCTTCCAGCTTCCGCAATTCGTCTTCGCAGAAACTTTACGTTCACGCATCATCGTTGTGCTGATGCGCAGCTCGAAGAAGCACGATTTCAAGCTCGACAGATAGCTGTTCAAGACGAATGATCTGATCTTTCTATGCAGTCAGACAACGACACGAAACAAGAACCTGTGAAACGAGAGAATGAAGAAGAAGCCGCTGAACAAGTTCTGAGCAAAGCGATTTTTGATGTATTCTGATGATTCAACGAGCGAGCCTGTCGAGAAGAAGTCGAGTTCGAGCGATTTCTCTAATTCTAATGAAGCTGCTTTGAATAAGCGAACCTTCGAACTCAAAACCTCTGCTGCTACTGCTACGACGACATCATGATTCAACAAGCAAGGCAAACCACAATTCTTTCTCTCGAGTCTAGCAGACGAATTCGTTCCCTTCAACAACGACGTACGAATGTGTTCGAAGCGCCTTTTCTCCAAGAATGAGATATTGACTTCGCTGATCATGCTGATCACGAATTGTAATTTCGAAATGCGTACGCCTGAGAGATGAAAGTTGAAGCCCGACATGAGTTATTATCTCATGAACGCGCTGCCTTCTAAGAAAGAGATTTCTTTTCGGGTTAGAAGAAGAGAGAGGTGAATAAAGATGTGATGAGCTGAGCGAGAAGTGAAAGGGAAACGAGTGGGAACGAGCGAATATGATGGGAAAGAGATCATATGCGTGATGATCACTCAAGAATTAGCGTGTGCAGAAAGATATCAAATTCTTGGCATCGCAATTGTCACGCTTCTTTCCCTCTCAAATTTACCATTGAAATTCAGACATTCTTGATATTTTCGAACCTTCAAGGCCTGTTTTCGCGTTAGAAACATCAATCAAACAGATAAATATGAAGCTATTCAAAAGCACTTGTTTACTTTGTACTGACCTGTCAAATAGCTATGTCTCGCACACTGAATTCATTCATTCGCTCAAAAATAGTACGTCTTCTACTACTACACTGACGCTTCAAAGCTATCGCTCAAGAGATTCACTGTCATTTTGATATTGTTTATAATTTACAAGAGAATTTATTTATATATTATTTCTCATGCAGATTTCAGTTTCGACTCAAAGACGCTTCTTGAAAGATCTTTTCGATCGCTGAAGACTCTCTAATTACATATTTGAAGCAACAGCTATGAGTCATGCAGAAAGAGATGATGTGATTTCTATGAAAGAAGTGAGATATACATGTTCATAGATTCATGATATTCAGAATTCTGAAGAAGAGAAGCTGAAGCAATAAAAAGAAACAGCGTGTGAGCATCAGACAGAATGATGAACTACGATTAAACTGAGTTGCAGATCTGCTTTGTCTGACTGTTGAGCAGCTTGTCTTCGTTGACGAGACTTTGTTCAACAAGACTACGAGATGACGTCATCAAGTCTATGCATCAGTTGATGAGTCAGCTCGCTATCAAGTCTCTAGAAAGAGAGATCATTGTTGAAGTGTTCTTTCAACTTACATGATAAATGACTATTTACTCTGTATTGATATTCATGAAGATTGATTCAACGACGAGACTTTCTTTTGATGACTAGCAGATGAACTGCTATCTCTATGCAGTCTCTTTTCAACTTCAAAAGTGTAATCATCATGAATAATGTCAGCATACATTGTAATGCTCGTATCAAGAAACTCATTATCTCACACAAATGTAAGATACGATATCTGTCTTTTTATTCGTTGAATTTCAATTTCATCAAGCTCAGTTTTAGTGTTTTGAAGATCTGAGTCAGATGATATTTCAAGAAGATATGACTTCATTTTGAAGATAATTTTGATGAATTTCTTCATTATGCTGTCAAAAGAAGCAAATGTGATAAATTTTCAAGACAGCATTTCAAGCATAGCATCATTGAAGATTATATCTTTGAGACTGATATTAAAGCATTGAAAAAAGATCTTGAAGTGAGTACTATAGAATTTGATTAGTAATACTGAGCTGACAATGAAATTCATCTGTACATGATGTTGACTACAAATCTTTTGATTCTATTCTGTGTTTGAATAGAAGTCAAAAGAGTCAAGAAATCTTAATTCAACGCAGTTTGAATGATGTTAAAACGTTGCGTGATCAGAAAAGTCATCATGCAGAGTTTTCACTCACACGACAACACTTCTTCTAACAATCACAATTGATCTATGAAGAAAATTAATGACATGTCGATGTCAGTAAGAGATGAAAAGATACTACTAGTGAAAAAGACAACTCAGATGAAGAGTCTGTGAGTTGTGACTACAAGTGATCAAAGAATTTGCAACTCGTTGACTATGTCAATATCAAAACATTTTCATCACATTGACAATGTCATTGAGTAATTGATGAAAAAATATCAGGTAGAATAGTCATTTCAAGTATTGAAAGATGTGACTACAGTGCTCGAAGAAGTAGTGACTCGTCAATCACGCTGATATATTGAGAAAGCTTAAGCTCATCTTCTTTACTTGACGTCAAGTCATTCATCTATTCACGTGGAAAATTGAGAGTTCAAGAGAACAATCAGAATGCATTCTCTTTCATTGATCAGAGTCAAACATTGAATGATTGCAATCACATGTTTATACTAACAATTCATTCAACGTTTATGTGACATAAGTCAAATCAAGAGAAGAAAAGAGTTACTCAATACAATCACACTCTATCTTTTCATCATATGCATCTCTTTTTCATCACATATTTCTCTGCTCAATGAATGATAATTATTGAGTAAAAGAACACAGCTCTACATACGTTACAATCATGAGCATCACGAGTGCAAAGAAAACGTCTTTTGTCTTTGAATTGAGAATTGAATCAAAACATCGTTGTATAAAATATCATTAATGAAGAGCAAAGCAAAGATGATGTGTCATAATTAAACAGCACAGACACTTTCATCAAGAGTTTACTTAAGCATCACATGCTGAATAAAAGCTATAGATTCATTACTTGATAACACAGTGTCAATCTCATTGTTTCGACTGCGCAAAGCAGTTGTATAAACAACAAGTGATTTTCTTTCTCAGAAAGTTTTGTTCACTCAATATAAATAGCATAGAGTCTTTCATGAGTTGAGTCTAAATCGATGTTACAAGAATGTATGAATTACAATTACAATTACAATTAGTAGTATTAAATAGCTTCACTTTTTCATTTATTTAAATGCAATAACAGATGATTAAAAGATAAAAATGTTGAAAAGTTTATACAAATTTGAGAGAAAGCATGACAATTGCAATGTCAAGAATTCAATATCTTTCTGCATATGTTAAAAGAGTTTCATGAAGAAATTGAGAATCATTGTTGCAAGTGCAATCTGATAAGAAGATATACACAGTGAATACATTTCAATCAAGTTACTTCTTCAAAGTGAGCAAAGTAATTCAAAAATGAACGAGTGCAAGAATGATGAGTCTCAGATGTAATGATTGTTTCTTTAACAACACAAGATATAAACAAAAATCTGTTTAACAATGTATTAATCACTAGACAGAAGATCTGAGAATAGCTAAGACAATAGACTGTATTGACTATTACATGAGTTGAGCATGAAGCTTTTATCTAGAAAATGACTCTTATTATATAAACATAGAAGAATCATGTCAAATCATTTTTGCTCTGAATAATCACTTTGATTTTCTCAGAGCAGAGTGAGCAAGATGAGCATCATGCTCATCATGCTCACTGTGATCGCTTCTGATTCAAGCAATCAGAATGATTCTTTCAAGAATCTGATTATATAATGATTATTTAATTCTTGCCTTATTTAATCTCTTGCAAAATGAGTTTTAACACTAGATTCTCTTATAAAATTTTCATCTTGAAAATCACTTTTTCTTCATGTCTTTTCATCACACAATAAAAAACTCAATCTTGCGTTGCAGAGATCTTCTTGAGCGTATGAGTTCTGAGCATGCTGTCATGTGTCTCTGTGAACACTGCAGTCGTTTGCAAAAGAAATGCTGTGTTGACAACGAGTTTGATCATTGCATTGAATGTGTGCATCTTGATCACAAGTATGATCTTATGTTTTTAATGATAGAATGAAAAAGAATAAAGACAGAATGTGATCATGTTCTTCATAAGCTGCTGAACACTCACAAGCAGATGCAAAAGATTTTCACAAGAGTTACTCATTTGCAAAATCAATTTTTGTTCCTGAAAAACAAGAAACAGATGATGATTGAACGAGAGTTTTGAAACATCGTCAAGCTCAAGAAAGACGAGAGAAAGACTAGTGAATCATCGTTAAATGATCTTCTTTTTGACGTGTCTTTCAAGCAGATTAAAATTTCATCAGACTTTGACTGACTGAGTTTCTCAACTGAAACTATCACAGAAGTTTCTGACAGTTCTTAAGATTTCTCTTTGATTCTCAAGTGTTCTCAATATGATCATAATCTTTTCACTTGATTAATCAATAAAGCTGACTTTTAATATTTTATTGATCTAGTATATTTTCTACTTCATATTCAATGTTCTGACTCTCTGAATCAATTTTTGAAGATTTTGCTTGAATTGATGTATTCAAGTCTGCAGACTTCAAAAGAAAAATATGAAATATTAAATATATTCTCATAAATGTTGAAAAATTCAACTTATAGTTAATCAATCTCTTTTCTTCTAAAATCTTAAATGATTCTAGTTTCATGTAATTCAACTTGTTACTTGATTTTTTTATTTTAACATTTCATCTTAATAAATAAGCTTTGTTTCTCTTCTTAAAAGTAGATTTTCTATCTTTTTTCTTATTTGCATACATGATCATATATATGCTTACTAAGAAACTGTATATCTTTTTGCAGTTTCTTTTGCAACAACTGTATTTGATTGATTTGTAGCATAACTTTCTGAGTCAATTGTATAAACTTACATGATTTCTTAAGAGTTTTTGATTCAAACTTATAATTTGCAAAAAATGATAACATACTGATTACTTCTGTTGTTGTGCTATTGAAAATCAACTGTGCTACTGACAGTAACTGTACTCAATCATTCTATTTATAGTTGATATAACATTTGAAATACTGTTTCAATGTTTGATTTATTCTTTTCATTTGTTCATTCATTTGTAAATGATAAATTGTTAACAATTTGTAATGAATCTTTAATTGATTCATCAATAATTTTCAGAATTTCAATATGAAAAGCTTATCTTTATTCAAAATTATCTCATCTGATAATTCATGATTTGTTACAATCATTCTCAAAAACATGTAAGTCAAATTTTCTGCAAATGTTGTTTTTTTGTATGACAAGAAGTATTTATATTTAATTAATCTGTTCATGATTATCAATATAAAGTCATATATTATTCTTGTAACTTTCTTTTTTGACTTTGATAACTTGATTATAAAGTTCAAAACTATGCTTTTTCATGCATGATCTGATGTGCTGAAACTTTTGAAAAGTTTATAAAATCTGTGTCAACTATGCTTTGTTCTGATGCATACATTGCACTTTCTTATAATATTTTTTATTTGCTTTCTCATTTTAAAGAAGTAGTAAATTTTAAATATTCTTTCAATGATTTTGTCTGAATTTTGATGTTCATGTATCATTAACTCATGATAATCATTTATCATTTCTGATTTACATCTTGTTGAAACATAAATGAGATCTTGAAATGTTAGTATTTCATTAATAATTTCAAAGTTCATTTTGTCAGCAATATTCTTTATAATATTCTGCGTAACTGAGTTTTTTGCTAACTTTAGCTTTATTCTTTTTTCAAAATCTTCATTGTAAATTTATAGTATAGCTGCATTCTGTTTATTGTAAACAATAAAATTATTTTAATTCTTTTGCAAGATAATCTGATTTATCTGTGATTTATCTATCATGTGATCTGCTCTTCTGCTCAAAACATTGATCTTTAAGTTTTCAAATTTCTTTCAATATTAAATTTAAAAATTGTATAATAATAATTTTTTTGATCATTTGATCTGTTTTTGATTCAAAACTTTCATGATCATGAAGTATAATAAATTCTTATGATTTGTATATACTTAAATTTGATGTTTAAATTCTTTTAAATACATTCTTCATTGTTTGAAAGAATTAATAATAACTAATAGTTTCTTGTCATGTATTTTATAGTTCAATTCAATGATTGTAAGTTTATAATTATAATAAGTAATAAAATTATTACAAACTGTATCAGAATTTAACTTTAATCAATTCACAGTTAATGTTAACAAGTTAACTGCATATTGATTAAAGTTAATCAAATGATTTAATCAAGATTTGACTCAAATCTGACTCAGTTATGACTCAACTTTATAAAGCTAGTTAAGATTTTTAATCAAGTCTTTATTCAAGTCTCTTTGTTTTCTCAACACTTTTTTTCTTCATCATTCATCAACATTTTGTTCATTTACATCATTTTCTTCTCATGTCACAACATGTTTTCTTTAAATTTAGCACAGTCTTTAAATATTATATAAATAAAAGTTCTTGTATCAATCTTCTTCTATATTCTTAATATTCAGTTATAACTATTTTTAAAGATCAAGCAATATTCAATTCTGACTTTTATTGATTAATTCATTTAAACATGATTCTGACATTATATTAAGAATTCATTAATCACATGATATTGATTCTATACTCATTCAATCAACTTGTATAAACAGATTGAGTTTAAAGAAATTCATTTATTTAGTAATTGATGTAATTGAAAAACAGAACAATATTAAAGAGTTTAATAAAATTAACAGCAAAACTGTTTGAATTGCTAAATGATTTATCACTCATTAAATATACACAGTTCACTTGATTAATAAAATCACAATGAAGAAATCTTCATAAATTGCTAAAGAATCAAATTGATTAAGAGAATCATTTAATTAATCAGTAACACTTTTTCTTGAAGATTAAATAATTATAACAATGATTTTTCTATTCAACTATTGAGCATCATCATTTGCTTAATCTCATTCAATTCATCTTTATCTTCTTCATTCAAAGATCTCATCATGTTTAAGAAAATATTCATTATTGAGTGCTCAAAAAACTTTCAAGATCATTACTTTAAAGCTTCTGAAGCTGATTCATTTATCATTGATTCATAACATGTTTCTTTCTTTATTTCTGAAGATGATAAATCATTCGTCAAAATAATAATGTCATTTTACGAAACTTAAAAAGCATGAAGTTTAGTCTTTGACAAGAAAACAGATAAACTCTACAAGCTGAGTAAATAACAAGACAATGAAATCAAAGAATTGAAGACTAAACTTCAAATTAAAGAGAACACATTTTTTAATTTCATTTACTTTAAGCATTTTAAATCTTAAAAAATATCTGATTCTTTATTATTTACTGATGAAAAGAATTCAATCTGAAATATCTGATACAACAAAATTCAGAATAAACTAGAAATCAACGTCAATCTTTTCTCAAATGAACAAGTCAAACTGAGCTATATACATTCTAGATTATTCAATGATGTTGCTGAAATTACTCAAGCTAAACATCAACATAACTGTAACAATCTTTATAGAATTATCAATGATCTTCTGAAAGAACTAGCTGAGCTGTTCAATAATTCAAATAAAAAAGTTAACTTTCATAAAAAATATTACAATCTGATTCAGAAACAAAAGAAATTCAATGAGTTCTTTACTCAGTTTCAATGACTATCTTTCTTTCTAGAATATTATGAAAAGCAACTGATCATTGATCTGAAAGATAAGATCAACTTGCGTCTTTAATCAGTCTGAATAAATTAGTTAGTTTAATTTAATTCTTTTAAAAAGATTTGCTTTTATTTGATTTGTTTAAATAATGATCAGTGAATCATTCAAGAAATAAGAAATAAAATTAATCTTTTCAAATGTACTGAAAATCTTTCAAAAGTCATCTTTTTTAAAGTGATTATTACTATTCAATTCTCTGCTTTAAAATCAGATTAATTAAAGTTGTATGACGTGATTTTGACTAACGTCAAAGAAGCAAACGTTTTAGTCAAAAGCTGTTTCATTTATCATAAATCAGATCATAGTTTTAAAAAGTGCTTAAATCAATCTTTTAAAATTAATGCAGTAAATAAAAAATATGATTGTTCTGAATCTGATTTCAATTCAGAGTCAGATTCAAAAAACTAGTCATTTCTTCAAGAATCATTAAAAAGATAAAAGTTATATTTTTGTATAAACTAGATGAAATTTTATTGAAAGAAAATTACTTTGAAAAGTCGTTTTTAATTAATGTTCATCTCATTTTGCAAAATCAATCTTTTAATCTTCATTCTTTGATAAACAATGATTTAATCATTTATATAATCATACATATAAATTTAGTTGAATGAGTATGTGAAGAGCTAGAAATTCAATTCATATCATTGATAAAAGAGAAGTTAATCAAAGAATATGATGAAAAAATATTTAAAAAGATCATCACTCATAAAATTCTATTGAATCTCATCATTGAAAGTTATAAGAAATTAATGATTTTTATGTTGATAACTGATATTAATCATCACGAAGTCATATTGAGTAAACTCTGAATGAATAAAAACGAAATACTATTAAATATACAAAATGATGTCATTGTTTTTTTGAATTAATTAAATACTTTTATTTCAATTTTTTCAATCTCACTTAATTCAAAGCAATCAAGTTAATCATGATCAACTTTATTCTCTTCTATCACTTCTTTTAAAACTTCTATGATGCTCAAATAATTTGTTTCATTTACTACTCAGAAAAAATCATTCTTGATTCAAAGCATAAATGCAGCTTCATTCAAAACATTATTAAATCATTTAAAAAAGAATAAGATTGAAGTTTTTACTTTATTCATGATGAACATCAATAGAAAAATTACGTACAATACTCAGTGTAATTTGAACGTGTTAAACGTCTCTTTAATCAAGAAAACGACTCAGAATTTGAAAGATATTAAAGTTAAGCTGTTATTAAAATATCATGAGTTTTTAAATGTTTTTGATTGAACTAAATTAAATAAACTATCATTGAAATATCATGAGTTTCTAAATGTTTTTGATTAAGTTTAATTGAATAAATTATCTTTGAATCACTTCTATGATCATAAAATTGAGCTGACTAGTGATTCAATGTTTTCTTGCTGTCAAGCATATTAAATATTCTTTGTCAAACTTCTGAAAGTAAAGAAGTATCTGAACAAGAACTTGTTAAAGAAATTCATCATTCTTAGTCAAATTTCATACTTTTCTTTTGTTTTATTTGCACTTAAAGTGAACGAAGATCTTTAATTCTGCGTGAACTATTGAAAGTTAAATGTCATTTTCAAAAGAAATAAATATTCACTACTTTTAATAAACAAGATCATTGATAAAATAATGAGTTACAAGCATCTGACTAGATTGAATATCATATCAACGTTCAACAAACTTCAAATGCATTCTGATAATGAAGATTACATCATCTTTATCACTACTTTAAAAGCATATAAATACAAGATGTTATCATTCAAATTAACTAATGAATTGATCTCTTTTCAACAATACATGAATGATGTTTTATAAAACTTTCTAAACGACTTTTGTCAAGTTTATTTAAATAACATTCTCATTTATAGCAAAATTAGAAAGAAATATAAAAATCACGTCAAACAGATATTGAGATGACTACGCGAAGTTGAACTTCAGATAAATATTCATAAATACAAATTCAATGTAAAAAAGACTGTTTTTCTAAAAGTTATTATATCAGAATTAAATCTTCATATGAACTTAATCAAGATGAAAGTCATAGTCAGCTGAACTACTTTGATTAATCTAAAAAAAATTCAAAGCTTCATGAGATTTGTTAATTTCTATCGTTGTTTCATTAGAAACTTTTTCAAGCTAGTCAAATCATTCATTCAGCTGACTAGAAAAAACACGTCTTTTGTTTAAAACAAAGTTTGTGTTCAAGCTTTTGATAATTTAAAGAAACAAGTCAGTTTAACTTCAGTACTTCGTCACTTCAATTTTAAATGTCAAGTTATTCTAAAAATTGATGCTTCAAACTATGTAAAAGATGAAATATTATTTCAGTAAAATGATGAAAGTGTACTTTATTTGATGATTTTTTACAGCAAAAGCATGATTTTCACTGAAATCAACTATCACATTTATGATAAGAAACTGCTAGTCATTATTTGATGCTTTGAACATTGATGATCTGAGCTGAAATGTACTGAGTTACTTATTCAGATATTCATTAATCATTAAACTCTGAAGATTTTTATGAAAAATAAACAACTGAGTCAATGACAAGTCAATTATATAAATATTCTATTAAAGTTCAACTTTTAGATCATTTTTAAATCGAATAAAACAAACTTTAAAGCTAATGCTTTAACTTAAATGTCTTTAAAGAACATTTTTGAATCAGTTAAACGTTTTGAAGATTGTTTTCAGACTATTCTGATCTTTAATAAAGTTAATATTCTATTTATTGAATCAGAAGTAAATCTTTATCAGCAAGTATAAATGATCAATTAAATGAATAAGTTCTGCAATGAATATAAACAAGCTATAAATGAGAATAAACTCAAATTTCATACTACTAAGCTGAAGAACTGCAAAATCATTGATAATGTTCTATTTAGAAAAAATCTTCTACAAGTTTCTAAGAACATACACACAAAACTATTATAGAAAGTGCATGATTAATCTTTAATCTTTCATTCAAACAATAAATGAACTATTGATTTAGTTCAACGTTTCTACTATTAATTAAATCATTGAGATACTATTTAATAGTACATTAGAAACTATCATGCTTATTAACAAAGCAAAGCTTCTAGAAATATCATTAATAAACTTCATCATTCTCTATTTATTTCACAGAAATGCTGAAAAGATATAATTATGAACTTCATCACTGAGCTATCTTTGTCAAAGAACTATAACATCATTTGCACAATCATATGTTATTTTTTCAAAGAATGTTACTATGTTTTCTGTCATTGAAAAGATGATGATATCTCAGTTGAAGAAATCATTTGAATCATAATATGAAACGTTTATCAACTGCATGATTTATTCAGTTTCATTGTTTTAAACAGAAACTCTTAATTCATATTCATCATATGAAAAAGTCTTTGCAAGTGACTAAAAATTACAACTAGTTTATTCACTGTTTATCATTCTAAGATTAATAATTAAACGAAACAAGTTAATCAAGACGTAAAACGTGAACTTCAAATTTACTATAATTACATGCAGAATAATTGAGCTAAATGAATATTTATGATAAAATTCAGCAATAATTTCAATACTTTCTTAACTATCTTAATGATCTTTTTCTACTTCAATAAAGAATTTCATTCTTGAATGAGTTTTGATTCAGATACAACTGATTATGAAATCACTTGTGAATGAATTAAAGCTAGAAAAGTGAATGATATTATTACTTATATGAAAGAACTACTTAGCTTTGATCATCAACAACTAGAAAAAATGAAGCTGATCATTAAAGCACAAGTTAATAAGTATAAATGAGATGTCATTTATGAAGTAAATGACTAAGTTTAACTATTCTTCAGAAACGTTAAAACAACAAGACTTTGCAAAGATTTGAAAGATAAACAGTTAAATCTTTATTAAATTATTGTCAAAGTTAAAGCTTTCTATCATTTTCATTTGTCAGTCAGCATGAAGCATCTTCACTTAATGTTCAGCTCAAAACTACTTTGATCATATTCAGAAAACTTTCTATCAAATCAGCATTCAGAATCACTCAAATCAGTCACTATCAAAAATGATGAACATTGAAAGATAAATAACATACTGAACTTCAGATGCTATCAAGATTGAATACAGTACAAGATCAAATGAAAAAATCTAGATAAAGATGATGAATAATACTATGTTGATAAAGAAAAATTCAATAATTCAGAGAAAGTTTTGAATGAATTTCATTCATTATATTCAAATAAGTCATGCTAGTATTAAAATAACTCAACAACAAAAGCGAAAAGTAAGTAAATGAACTACATTTATGCAAACATGAATTTTCAAAAGAGAAAATAATGTTATGAACTGTATCAGAATTTAATTCTAATCAATTCACAGTTAATGTTAATGAGTTAACTGCATATTAATTAAAGTTAGTTAAACAATTTAGTTAAGATCTGACTCAAATTTAACTTAATTATGACTCAGTTTTATAAAGTTAGTCAAGATCTTTAATTAAATCTTTATTTAAGTTTTTTTATTTTCTCAACATTTTTTTTCTTCATTATTCATCAACATCTTGTTCATTTACATCATTTTCTTCTTATGTCACAACATGTTTTCTTCAGATTTAATGCAGTTTCTGAATATTACATAAATAAAAGCTTTTGTATCAATCTTTTTCTGTATTCTTAATATTCAATTATAACTATTTTTAAAGATTAAGTAATACTCAACTCTGACTTTCATTGATTGACTCATTTAAACATGATTCTGACAAGAATGCAGATGTTTCTTATCATTTAATTGATTAATACATGTCTTTATAACTTCATCTGACATATTTATCTTGAGCGTAATAGATTTTTCTGATTCAAACATGATCAATATTGATTGAAAAATGAATAATTTCTTCAGCTTCTTGAAAGCTTCTTCTGCTTTCTCAATTCATATGAATAATATGTTCTTCTTCATAAGATTCATCAATGACAAGATGATTCTGAAGTATCTTTTTATAAAGCATTTATAAAAGTTCGCGAATTTTAAGAAGAATTAAACTTTAATCTTTGACTTCAACATTAATTAAATCATAACAGCTTTTATTTTCTTTAAATTCATTCTTAAACTTTGAAATGTAATTATGAATTTCAAAAACTGTACACTTTGTACATGAAATTCACTTTTCTCTGACTTGATGTGCAGATCAACTTTCTTTAAAGTCTGTAAAACTTTTCTAACATGTTACATATATTTTTTCTTCGTCTTTAAGTATACTAGTATATCATTCAAGTATACTATGATGAACTGATTTAAATGACATCATAGTACATTATTCATAAAAGTTTGAAATATGATTGAAGTATTGATTAAATTGAAAAACGTGATCAAATACTCATAATGTTTTAGTTAAGTGCAAAAGACTGTCTTTCACTCATCTTTTTCTTTAATTCATATTCAATTGAATGCTTCAAGTATATTGAATTTCATAAATCATTGTGCTCTTTGTAGTTTATTCTGCAGTTCAAATATGAGCAATAACAAATAACTGTTTTTAATCATGATATTATTCAATGTTTTGTAATCAACACATAGTTTTAAACTTTCATTCAATTTCAGAATAAACAGAATTGAGTATTTTGCTGATGATTGCAATTCTTTAATGAATTTTTTTTACATATTCTTTTTCAAATATTGTCACAAAGCATTAAACTTTTCTGCTGACAATAAATAAATGAACTGTTTCATGAGTTTCTTGTCATTTACAAGCTTGATCTTATGATTTCATGATTGATGTTTGAATAGTGTCTCTTAATCACTTTCTTTCTCAAACAGAATTTTATATTTCTGATATTTTTTAGAAATTTTAACAATAGCAAGATTACTTTTAATCTTTCTACTTCATAACATCTATGCATCTGAACTGTTCATTAACTCACTGCGCATATTATTCACTATCATTGCAAAGATTTTCATACTTTCTGATGACTTCAATATTGAGTGCAATCGCGTTGTTTTTATATGAAGAAAAGCAATTATTTCATTAACTCAATTTATCATTAAATTGATTGTACAAAGTCATGATATATTTAAAACTATATTGTTGTTTGACTGTTTTATAACATAATAATAATAATAATAAATTCATACACTTTTGTAACATTGATTAGATTGACTCATGAGAAACTCTATGCTATCTGTATTGAGTGAACAAAATTCTCTGAGGTAGAAAATCACTCGCAGTCTACATGATTGCTTCACGCAGTTGAAACAGTGAGTTTTGAGACTATGTATCAAATTTGTTCACGTTGATTGCACGTTAGAAAATGAGTGTTCTAGTCACTTTAAATTGCTTCAAGAGCTTTGTTTTCATCATCATCTTCGCTACTGCTCTGAGACTCTTCATGATGACGATGATTATTCAATAGTTCAAGAAGTCAGCATCTTGTAGCATTCTTGATCGCAAATGCAATCAGTTCAAGCAGTGCATGAGTACATGCTTCGTCGTCTGATGACTTCATTCGCAGTTGCATCATGAGCTATTCATGCTTGAAACGTTTCTAGAGTGCAGATAAGTGTTCAGATCTATGCATTTGATTCTGATGTGCATTGCAAGAATGCTTTCTGCTTTCTGAAGATCATCACGCATCTTTATCATCTTATTGCTCAGATGCAATCTTTGTGCTGAAGTTGCATTGATGTCTGCAACGCGTTCTCTGTACTTTTCTTATCGTTGATTTCATTGATCTTTGTGATACTGCATTATTGCGATGCTATCGCTTGTTGAAATCATTGTGAAGAAGAGAATGCATTGTCTGCATCTTGACTGTATCTTCGCATCTTCTTGAATGAAAACATTCAGAAGTACTATTTTCTTGATGACGAATGAGCAAGAAATGACGCGATTAACTTTCGTCAAACGAGCGCATATTAGTTTGCATGCTTGTCTGATCTCTTGCGTTCAATCATTAACTTGACTGTGTAGCGTGATCTTGTTCTGTAGCATGTTCAAATGAACATGTAGCAAACTCATGTATGTTTCTGTCTCTAGAGTTTCAATGTTTACTCTTTTGAATGCTTCTGCTACGTGACGCAGAGTTTGATTCTGAAGTGTTTTTAGTCTGCATTCTTTGCTCGACAATTCATCTTTCTTGTCACGCTGATGTCAGACTGACGCTTTGAATGCGATTTCTGATCTCACTACTGCTGAGTATACTTGTCTCGCTTTTGTGAAGATAGCTCTTCATGTGAAGACTTCAAGATGACTAAGTGTCAGCATTCTTGTGACGTGATTCGTCTTTATTTGTCGAAGATGCGCATCTCATTGCAGTTTCATGTTCAGTTGCATCTTTAGAACTTGTACGTCTGATTTTGATTTGATAATTGAGCTTTCTATTTGTATGCTAGTCATCATGTTGAATCTCTTCGATTTTCTAATGAAATGCGTGAGCTCATACTTTTCTGATGCGAACGTTGCGTCATGAGTGCAAGCTCATTTCGCGCAGACGTCGTGTGCTTTGCTCAGTGTTCTGCAGATTTCTTCAGTGAATCTGTCGTAGATTAGAATGTTAATATCATTTACGAAGTCAAGCACTTCGATTTTAATTCTCAGTGCTTTGCATTTTTCAATTAAACTTGCGTTGAAGAATAGAAAGAAAATCGATGAAATGAGAAATCTTTGTGATATATCTGCATTTACCTTGCGTATGTTGCTCATTTGTTCATCGAATATTAGTGACGTCTCTCAATTCTTTAGAAAGCTGCGTGTTCATTCAATTATGTAGCTTGACGTTCTTTTCATTTTCAGCGTGTGCAGAAGTCTGACGTGTGAGACTTGATTGAACGCTTCGACGACGTCTAAGCTTAGCATGAAGATCACATATTTGATTTCACAGTCTTACACTGTGTGAACTTGATCTATTAGTAAATTTAACGTCGAGATCACGAATCGCTTGCGTCTCGCTCTCATTTGAGCATTTGATAGCATGTGATGAGTTTCGACTATGTCACTCAGTCTTTTGATCATGATTGACTTCAGCGCTTTGCTCATGATATCAAGCAAAGCAATGAGTCGATACGTCTTTGAATCAATATAGTCGCTTTTCTTTGATTTGCATAGTACTATTGTCTGAGTCTTTTTGAACTGCTTTGAATGATACTTGTGTGTTACGTATGCGTTGAATAAACTTGTCAGTACTGAGATCAGTTCTGTGAGACTCGCTTGAAGCACTCTGTTTGAAATATTTGAAGTGCTTGATGCTTTGTCTGCTTTTACTCGTCTGATTGTCTGCTTCACTTCATCTTCTGTGATGCGTGAATTGAATGAGACTGTCAGAGATATGAATGATTCTGCGATGTTGCTGACATTCGCTTGAGAAGATGAGGGAAAGAACTTTTCTCGCAGTATCTCGATTTTTTTCTCGAACGTCGTTGTCATATGATTGATGTCGCTTCGCTTTAATGACGAAAACTGAGAAAGCTTTTTAAATAGCTGACTTTCGATTCTAGCTCATTTTGCAAAGCATCATATCGATTTGAGTGCTTCACTCAGCTCATGCATTTGTGTTCTGAAGTGTGCATATTTCATTTGTCGAATGATCTTGTTTTTATGATCGTTGTGCTTCAAATATTCATTTCACACTTTTAATGTATCTTGTGTTTTTCATATGATTCGCAGTCATCTTGATTTCATTACTACTTTGAAGCAGCTTTGATTTCAAAAGTCTCTTGCTCAATTTGATGACTTTGTCAAGAAAGTAGATTTCTCGATGATCTTCTGTAGCACTCTGATAATCTTGCACACTCTGACATTCATCATAGTCTTGTCATCTAGAAAGCGTTTCAAAGATAAATGTATTTGCAGATAAGCACTCAATGCTTCTGTATTCATTTTCTTTCAAAGTCATCAAGTCAAGAGTTGCACTGAGATTGTTTGTAAACATAACTCTGTGATGATCGAAAGATGATTCAATCTCTGATGCAAATCAATTCGTACCTTGCACTTGCATGTCATGAACTGTATTTTCTCACTGCTAAAGACTAGATCAATCATCATAAATTGATTGTGAGCTTCGCGAGTAATAGTGTCTGATTTCAGTAATAATTTTAGCCTTGCGTTTGTAATGACGTTTAGTAGAGTATCAATCATCATATGATGAGTGAAACATCTTCATCTCTCTTAATGAGAATGATGTAGATTGAAATCTTCTACAATCAGTTGTTTGCAATCATTCTTGAGTAGTTCATTCAAACGAGAAATGATTGAAGATCTCTCTGTGAATGTAGTAGACAGTGAGCATGAGTTGTAAACGTTTAAAAGTCTTAACGTCTGCGTTTCATCATCTGTGTTGCAAGTTAATATTCTGATTGAGCAAATGTCTGACTCAGCTGTTTCTACTATTCATTGATCGAGTCTTAAATATTTGTTAACGTATATGCATGTTCTTGATTGAGATGACGAGTTTTTCACTAGGTGAAAGAAGTTGTGTGCTGAGCTAAATGACTGCAAGTCGTTGTTGTTGTGATCTTGCTTCTGTATAGTTACTATGTTGAATTCGCGAACTTCTCTGTCAATTAGAAACAATTCTTGAATTCTTAATGATTTTCTGATGTTGTACTGTAGAATTCGTAGAAAAGACTGTTTTATCATAGAGTTATTCATAGCTGTTGTTGACTCTGCAATGAGAAGACTCTTTGTATGCTTTCGATCATTGACAATCTTTCTCACTTTCTGATTGAACGTTTCTGAATCTGCTCAGATGTCGTCTCGTCTGAGTCACTACTCACGCAAGAGAAAAGATCGACTCGTCTCTTCTTGATCTTTACTATCTGTCAAGCTGATTCATCAGCGATTCAACTGCGTGTTTTCAGCATGACTGTTGCTGAGCTCGAGAGATTCGTTGAATCGAAAGAATTTGTTGAACCTGAAGAGTTCGTTGAATTTAAAGAGTTCAGAGACAGCGAGAAGAGTATGTGATTGTATTTAAACGTTTCAGAGTATTTGAATGATCTGTTTCTATAGATTTCGAACGTTTGTTTCATCTGCTGTTGTCACTTGAGACAGATGTGTCTTCAGAGTTCATGATTTTCGTTGCAGTTGATGCAACGTCTTCTATTCAAAGACATCATGCACTTCTCTATGTGATGCTTGTCTGCGCATTTTTCGCAGCACTGATTCTTTCTGCAGATCTTAGTCATGTGATCAAATTTGTGACATCTGAAGCACTGTGTGATGCAACAGTTCTTTTCAAATAGCTTGCATGCACATTCTTGATACAAGTTCAGCATGCTCACGTTCATTAGTCGATTCATCATCGCTTCGATCGCGATCTCTACAATGAGCGACGAATGAGTCTTTTCGCTATCTGCTATCTTCTTGAGTCAAACTATTCTTAAAACTTTCAGATCTTCATGAAGTCTTGCATTATCTTTTATCAGTCTTTCAATGATCTTTTCTTGATTGCTCATGTCTATTGTAATGCATACTTCATGTGTCAACATTGCAAAGATTCGACGTGCTACACATGTCGAACTCGCGATTTCTTTTGCTCACGTCTGAGTCTTTTTCAGGTTTGCTCAAGCATCTGAGCTAACTGCGTGAAGAAAAATGTCATCGCTGCTCAGCTTGCGAAGTGACATGATTAGATCTCTTTGATCTGTTGACACGTCTGCAATTCTCTGTAGAATTTGTTCAATTGACTTCTTCTGTATCTCTTTTATTTCTCTTCTGTTCATTATTTTAATCATGACTTCTCATTTCTTGCAAAGCGACGACAAGTCGCTTCTAAAATGTTGCTTCTTCATCGCTATTTCTTCTCTTGTCACGTTCACTCATGACGTGATTTTCATTGAAAGACGCATGTTTTTCTGTGTATGCAACTGCTTGTTAAGCAGTTGAACTGATGTCTTCAGTTTCTATACATTCTTCGCGATGAACGCGTTCTGATTTGTATGATGTTTTTCTTCTGAGTCAAGTTGAAGACGTTGAATCAGCTTCAATGCTATCTCTTTTCACAAATGATCTTTGCTCTTCTCTTTCTCTAACGTTGATATCTTTATTAGTAGATCAATAATATTAGCAACGTTCTCTTCATCATCACATGAGCATTTCAACCTCACATCTTTGTTTTCTTGCAATGAATCAACGTTGCTTGCAATCATCTTTGAATCAGCATTGCTGCAATTCATGCAATTCATCATCGTTCAATCATCTTCTAGATTCACTCTGTCTTGTTTGTAGTGCTCTTTTTCAAAATTTGTGATGCGTGTGTTATGATTGTTTTCTCAATTATTATAGTAATATAATTAGATTTTAGCATTAAATATAATTCAAACTTTTTAATCATTACTTAAATCATATAAATAAACAGATTCACTCAACATTTTAAGCTTTTTAAGAAACTAGAAAATATTGAGATTGAGATTTAAAAAACAGTCTGACTTTCAGTAGTTTCATCTGACTTCAACAGAAAAAGAAATTCTTCAATTGACTTACTATGAATCTTTAATTATTTTCAACATTAATGATGTTAGCAGTGAAAATTTATTATCATGATTAACTTTATTCAATACATAAATCTTTCTGAACTCAATGTCTTTAATGATAGAGAGCAAAATTTAAAGAACTGACTAAATTTATTAATTATACAAAGAAAAATAAATCAACATGATGTCATTCTTATTAACAATCAACAGAACAAGTCTTTAAGATCAAACAATAAGAATATTTTAACAACAAAATTACAATTGTTATAAAATATTATGATAAATTTGATTCTTAATACTCTTAACTTTCTAAAGAAGATAGAAATACAAGATGAATTATTGCATATTTAATGATTCAATGAAGAATTTATTTCTTTTCTATCACTTCACATCATTAATGAACATTCATTACAATTGACTGAAAATACAATAAATCATATTATTTCATTTTATTCTTCTTCACTAAAATTACTTTAATTCATTCAAAGTAAGTCTTGAATGTTTTTTAATCAACAAAATTCTAAAATTTTTATTATTTTCATGTTAATTATGTTTAGTTTGAAATATAATAATAATTTGAATGTAACTGATGAAGTTACATCAATTAAATAGCAGTTTACAACTACTGAATTAATAATAATAATAATAATAATAATAATAAATTCATACATTCTTGTGACATCGATTAAATCGACTCATGAGAGACTTTATGCTATTTGTATCGAGTGAACAAAACTCTCTGAGATAGAAAATCACTCACAGTCTACATGATTGCTTCACGCAGTTGAAACAGTGAGTTTTGAGACTATGTATCAAATTTGTTCACGTTGATTGCATGTTAAAGAATGAGTGTTCTAGTCACTTTAAATTGCTTCAAGAGCTTCGTTTTCATCATCATCTTCGCTACTGCTCTGAGACTCTTCGTGATGATGATGATTATTCAATAGTTCAAGAAGTCAGCATCTTGTAGCATTCTTGATCGCAGATGCAATCAGTTCGAGCAATGCATGAGTACATGCTTCGTTGTTTGATGACTTTATTTGCAGTTGCATCGTAAGCTATTCATGTCTGAAACATTTCTAGAGTGCAGATAAACATTCAGATCTATGCGTTTAATTCTGATGTGCATTGCGAGAATGCTTTTTGCTTTCTGAAAATCATCACGCATCTTTATCATCTTATTGCTCAGATGCAATTTTTGTGCTGAGATTGTATTGACATCTGCAACACGTTCTCTGTACTTTTCTCATCGTTGATTTCATTGATCTTTGTGATACTGCATTATTGCGATGCTATTGCTTGTTGAAATCATTGTGAAGAAGAGAATGTGTTATCTGCATCTTGACTGTATCTTTGCATCTTCTTGAATGAAGATATTCAGAAGTACTATTTTCTTGATGATGAGTAAGCGAGAAATGACGTGATTAACTTTCGTCAAATGAACATGTATTAGTTTGCATGCTTGTCTGATCTCTTGTGTTCAATCATTGACTCAACTGTGTAGCGTGATCTTGTTCTGTAGCATGTTCAGATGAACATGTAGTGAACTCATGTATGTTTCTGTCTTTAAAGTTTCGATGTTTACTCTTTTGAATGCTTCTGCTACGTGACACAGAGTCTGATTCTGAAGTGTTTTTAATCTGCATTCTTTGCTCAACAGTTCATCTTTCTTGTTACGCTGATGTCAAACTGATGCTTCAAATGCGATTTCTGATCTCACTATTGCTGAGTATACTTGTTTCGCTTTTGTGAAGATAGCTTCTCATGTAAAGACTTCAAGACGACTAAGTATCAGCATTCTTGTGACGTGATTCATCTTTATTTGTCGAAGATGCGCATCTCATTGCAGTTTCATGTTCAGTTGCATCTTTAAAACTTGTACGTTTGATTTTGATTTGATAACTGAGCTTTTTATTTGTATGCTAGTCATCATGTTGAATCTCTTCGATTTTCTAGTGAAATGCGTAAGCTCATACTTTTCTGATGCAAACGTTGTGTCATAAGTGCAAACTCATTTCGCGCAGATGTTGTGTGCTTTGCTCAATGTTCTGCAGATTTCTTCAGTGAATTTGTTGTAAATTAGAATGTTAATATCATTTACGAAGTCAAGCACTTCAATTTTAATTCTCAATGCTTCGCATTTTTCAATTAAACTTGCGTTGAAGAATAGAAAAAGAATCAATGAAATGAGAAATCTTTGTGATATGTTTGCGTTTATCTTGCGCATGTCACTCATTTATTCATTGAATATTAGCGACGTCTCTTGATTCTTTAGAAAGCTGCATGTTCATTTGATTATGTAGCTTGATGTTCTTTTCATTTTCAGCGTATGCAGAAGTCTGACGTGTGAGACTCAATTGAATGCTTTGACGACGTCTAAACTTAGCATGAAGATCACATATTTGATTTCACAGTTTTACACTGTGTGAACTTGATCTATTAGTAAATTTAACATCGAGATCACGAATCGCTTGCGTCTCGCTCTCATTTGAGCATTTGATAGCATGCAATGAGTCTCAACTATGTCATCTATTGAAAATATGTTGTATACGTTGCATGCAACATACATAGAGCACAATCTCTATGCTGATTTTCTTCTTAGGCTTGAAAGATTACTCAAAGAGTTTTCTTGCAACAGATTCACAGTTCAAGACAAATAAGATCTCTCACTACTCAGATTTCAACAGTTTACTTCTTAAGCATGAGTTGCAGACGTATTGCAGTCGATTTCTTCTTTAATCACATCAACATGCGTTACTGTTTTCTTGAGCTATACAGACAATGTCTTTGACTAGAGATTGATTCTATCATTAAGACATTTGAGAGTCAAAGCTCAGTGAAGAAGTGAGATTCTTAAGATCAACAGTCATTATCATTGTATATCACATCTTGCAGATGCTCACTTCGCTTGTAAGATGTGCAACTCATCTGTTTTGCGTTATCTGTAAAGATCTCTCTCATGCAGATCGACTGTATCTTGCAGAAATGTTCATATGCTACACTTTTAATCAGACAACGTAGTTCGATCATTCTTTACTAACTCACTTATGTTTCTTTTCTTTTAACGAAGTCTTCTCATCAGCGTATCACTCATGTATAGAATGTCTGTATTTGAACGTCTGTTAAACGATATTAATGAGACTCTTGAGTTTGCTTGTGTTGAACTTAACGAGTCTTGTGAGTTGCTTATGTCGTAGTAACAGACACGCAGTCTTAACAAGATCTATACGTAGTTAGCACGTAGATTTAAAAAATGTTCATGATTCAAGTTCTTTCTGCTAATCACTCTCAACAAATCAAATGCAAGAGTGTTTTATCTCAGTTCTTGTCATTGCGATGACAAGATACTGAATCGAATGATTTTCATAAGCGATTTCCCTCGTAGTTCTGCGTTCTATTTGACTTTCTCATCTGCGTGCAGATTGCTTGTAGCATGCGCATTGAGATTATCAAAGTCTGCGCGATCGCGAAAACTCTGCACGCGATTAATGCACAGCGCTTCATCATCATGCAGCATCTTGATGTCATTCAAACTTTTGATAATCTCTAGACTTTACTGTAGCTAAACAGTAAATTTGTAGTCAGCATTGCATACAGATGAGTTTCATCGCTGATCACTATTGAATTAATAATAACTTTAAAATGCTCAATAAAAAAAATGTTTTTAAGAGTTTCAACAACTGCAATGTTGTTCACTTTGCTTATCATGATCATGTTAATCATGTAGAATCAGCAAATAGCACTCTTTTTCTAGAAAATAAAAATCTTGAGAAGTTAATGATTATTGATCTTGATGCTATAAATCATGATCATGCACAAATTGCATATCTTTCAGCTTGCTTTATTATTGAGACTAAGATTAATAATCTTGTTGATGAAAATATTCATCTTGCAAGTACATTTCAATTAGTTGAGTTTTCTCATGTTATTGAAATATTATAAAACATTGATGATAATGTTGCAGTGAAGATTGCAAAAGAATTTTATTGACTACTTCTTCAGAATACTAAGAAAGAAAGAATGTTTGTATCACATGCACTACATGATGCAATTCTTCAACTTAAAAACATGAAAAGTAATAATATAAATATTTTAAAGTGAGCATCATTTATTCACATTGAATTTTAGATATATTAATATTTGTAAGTTTTATACATTAAGTTCATTCTTCACTTACTTAGCACTCATTAATCATGTTACAAAGCATGTTGACATTAAATAAAATTTAATTGTTATAATTCTAACTATGCATTTATGTTGATAATTATGTTGATGATTATGTTCATAACTATCGTTGATCACTCATCACTAAACTATCAAATTGTTTCAAAGTCAATTCTATTCAAAGTTAACTTATGTTCTTCTGAGATATATAAATAGTTGATTCTTCTCTTCTAGATACTTTTTCTTCTTAGCATTTATATACTCATTACATTACACTTATATGACTCACTTTATGTTGACTTTTAACATTATATAAATGCTTTTTCGTTACAGATGAAGTGAAACAATCTGCATTGATTCTCAAGTGTTTCTGTTGACTTTTCAACTCACTATCAATATTTGATCTAGTTAACTTACAATTATCAGCAACACTCACTCTCTTCTTTTCTCATATGCTGATCAGCGAGATTAAATAAATGATTGAAATCATTCAACTAAATCAAAGATCAGCGAATTATTCATTCATTCAGATTCATAAGAAATTCTTTGAATTTATTAAATAATCAAATGAGATCAGTTTATGACTGCGTGAAGTCTTTATCTCAAAAAGCAATCAAAAAGATCAGTTTAAAACTGCATGAAGTTTTCATCTTAATGAGCAAACTTCTTAGTGAGTCTGCTACAATGACAAGTCAATGATCAATCTCTTCAATGAGTAAGTCAACTAGTAAGTCTGCTTCAATAACATCTTTCATCAATGCAATGATTCATTTACTCACATCACTTTATCTATCAGTGAATTGATTTGTCAACTCGTTTGCATGCAACTAGTGAGTCTGCTACAATGATATTCTCAATGCAATGATCTACTTACTTTCATTGCTTTATCTATCAGTGAATTGATTCATCAACTCAATCATGTGCAAATAGTGAGTCTGTTACAAAGATGTTTTTCGTCAACGTGATGATTTATCTACTCACATCACTCTACTCATCAGTGAACTTGATCAAACGTTTATGTGCAACTAGTGAGTCTGTTACAATGATATCATTCTATCTTGCATAGTGATTCTGCTACAATAGACATTTCGATTCTACATAAAATTAAGAAAATACATTCATATGAACATGAATCATTGAAGAGAGAAGATACTGTTACGATTCTAGCTACGCATTTATGTTGATAGTTATGTTGATAACTATGTTGATAACTATCATTAATTGCTCATCACTAGACTATTGAATTGTTTCAAAGTCAACTTTATTCAGAATTAGCTTATGTTCTTCTGAAACATATAAATAATCAATTCTTTTCTTCTAGATACTTTCTCTTCTTAGCATTTATATACTTGTTACATTACACTCATATGACTCGCTCTATGCTGATTTCTAACATTAATCAATAGACTTTAGAAATTTTGATATGTAATCAAAGAACAATGATGTTTTGAAATGAAACATGCAAGAACACTTCATTTATTTGAGCTAGTAGCAAATCAACTACTTCATCTTTTTATCTCTTTGTTCACTCTACTATAAATACAGCTTGAAATTATCTGCTTTTTTCTATATTCTGAGTTTTCTAGTTATAGTTATCTTTATTGATCAAACATTCTATCTAACTACACACTATCATGCTGCAGTATGATTAGATTCTAAACATGATCTCAACAGATTAAATAATTGAAATATCATCAAATTTAATATCTTATCTTCTGTTAAAAAGTGCAATGACAGACTCATTTCTAATAGATTCATTGAATTAATGTCAGAAGTAAAGCTGTATGACACAGTTTTAACATACGTGACAGTATATAGCTAGATTGATTCATAGCTTTTCTTCTACAATCTTTAGAGATTTTATCATATGTTGTACTGTTCACTCTATTCTTTCAACAAATCATGAGTTCAAATAGCATGAAGCTTTTATTATAATTAGAATGAAACAACTTCAACAGTTGATGCTCAATGACTTGATATGAGACTTATTCAAATGAGCAATTTATGATCACTTACTACGTGTTTCATAAGAAGACAAATAAGTACACTGATTCAGAAAAGTTCAGTGAAATTTAACAGCTTACTACGCATCTCACAAGAAAATAAATAAGCATTCTCATCAAGTCAACAATTTACTACAAGTTCTCAAGAAAGTGAATGAATAAACACATTTAATTGCATTAAAGAACACATTAATTTTTTCATTATTTCTGACGAGATTAAATCTCTTTCACTTCACTCATTAATTCATTTAATATTCTTTCTTCTTCTTCTTTTCAGCACAACATGAACTTCAATGACTTTTTCGCTAAAAGATGATCTGTTCTCATTCTCACTTGCAAGAATTGCAATCAATGATTTTTATTAATATATGAAGATCAGAGTAAATATATGCATATAAATATATTGATTATGTAGTAAAGATATATATCTGATAGATTGATTCATTTGACTTTAGAAAGATAAAGAGAAGAAGATGATTTATGTTAGAAATCAGCATAAAGCGAGTTATATGAGTGTAATGTAACAAGTATATAAATGCTAAGAAGAAAAAGTATCTAGAAGAGAAGAATTAACTATTTATATGATTCAGAAGAACATAAGCTAACTCTGAATAAAATTAACTTCAAAACAATTTAATAGTTTAGTGATGAGTGATTGATGATAGTCATGAACATAATCATCAACATAGTCATCAACATAGCTATCAACATAGATGCGTAGCTAGAATCATAAGAATTTATATACTCAAAAAGTTTAAGCAAAAATATTTAATCATTGAAATATGTTGAAATATGTAAATATAAATGTATGAACATACAAATGTATGAATACAAATGTACAAGTTTACACATGTTGAAAACAGAAAACAGTATGAAACAAAGAACAGTACTGTTACTCATGTAATTAGTAATCTTTGTATTTATTCAAAGTTAGTAAATAAGTATTTACTCTTCACTCACTTCTTTTCTTCATCAATATGCTTTATTAAATATATATACTTTATTTACTATTAAATAGTTATATGCACATATTCACTCTGATTCTCATATATCAATAAATTATGAGCTTGAGTTAGCATTATTTCACTATCACAAACAAATAAAGAACAAAAGCATTGAACTCACTGTTATCAAATGAGAAAATTTCTCTTTCAATTAAACTTCATCAAAATTTCACAAAATAACTTTCATATTTTAATTATAATGAAAAACTCAGAGAATTATCTGTTGAAATCATGTCTAGAATCTAATTGCACTGCAGTAAAATAGTGCATAGCTGAGTAAAATGTTTGATCAATAGAGATAGCTTTAACTAGAAAACTAAGAATACAGAAGAAAAAAGATGATTTCAAGCTGTATTTATAATAAAGCGAACAAAGAAGTAAAGTAGTTGATTTGCTAAAGCTTGAATAAATGAAATGTTTCAGCAGATTTCAATTTGAAACATCATTGTTTCTTGATCACATATCAAAATTTCTAAAGTTTATTGACTAAATCTTATTTCATCTTGACATGCTTCGTAATATTACTCTCTTTTCTTTAAAAGTCATGTTTCTATGACTTGTAGTAATGTAGTTCATAGTACTGATGTAAAGTTTCAATGTCAATCTTTCTATCAATCTTTTTATTAATCTTTCAGATCATCAAAATGCTTATTGTAGCAGACTCATTATGAGAAGAAAAGAATGATTTATTGTAGCAGACTAGCTATGTAGAAATTAACTAGCTCAGCAAAGAGATTGATTTGAACAGTGTCTTTGTAGCAGACTCACTAGTAGAAAATTAACTAACTCATTAAAGAGATTGATTTGAATCGCGTCTTTGTAGCAGACTCACTAGTCAACTAGCTTATTGAAGAGATTAATTATGATTATGTTATTGAAGCAGACTCACTAGTTGAAGATGAACATGAAATAGATTGATTCACTGATAAATAGAGTGATGTGACTAAATCATTGCATTAACAGCATCTTTGAAGTAAACTCATTATGAGAGCATCATTTGTAGCAAACTCACTAAATTGATATGACAGCACAGATTGTTTTGACTCATCTGATTCACAAGCTTTTGAAGAAAGATTGAACAGCTTGTTTTCACTCATTGAATGAGCGATAAATTCTCTAGCAATTCAATGATCATATATTCTCATTGATTGTATTAACTCTCTGATGTTGTTCTGTCTTTTGATTGCATCAATCATCAGATAAACAAATTTCTTTATACTTATTTCGTGATTCATCAAGTAGCTTGAATGAGTAATGAAATTGATATCATGTGATAAACGAATTCTTAGTTTAATGTTGAAATCATGTCTAGAATTTAATCATACTGCAGCGAGATAGTGTATAACTGAGTAAAATGTTTGATCAATAAAGATAGCTTTAACTAGAAAATTAAGAATACAGAAGAAAGAAGATGATTTTGAGCTGTATCTATAGTAAAGCAAACAAAGAAATAAAGTAGTTGATTTGCTAAAGCTTAAATAAATGAAATGTTTCAGCAGATTTTGATTTGAAACATTGTTGTTTCTTGATCACATATCAAAATCTCTAGAATTTATTGACTAAATCTTATTTCATTTCAACATGCTTTGTAACATTATCATGTCTTAAAGCTAAAAAGAAGTAAAAACTATGATTCATGAAAAAAGAACATAATCAGTATTTTGAAAGTTAAAGATCTTTGAATAATCATTTTTAAATGATTGAAGAAATCAAAAGTCTTGAAATCAGTAACAGCTACATTCTCAGCAGCTGCATTTAATTTCACAGCAGCAGCTGCTGCATTCATCATCTTGACAACAGTCAGAAAAAAGTATGTCATTGCAGCTCACTATTGAGCAAATAAAAATAACAGAATCTGTGATATGATCATTTATAACTGTGAAAAAGAATTTCAAGTACATATAATCAATATAAATAACTTCATCAAGATGTAATTCATTCTAAAAACTCATTATGAACAGTTGAACTTAACTACTTTATATTTGATCATTAAAGAACTCAATTGTTCAAAATAATCAAACTTCAACTTCATTTAAAACTATGTTAATTCACTTAAGTAAACTGTTATCAAGTATTCAAACGTTGAAAAAACAGTAAAATCATGAATGTTGAATAATCTTTTTCTTTTAAATTTTAACAAAAGTTTAGAATTATACATCTTTGACTTGATACAAAGTATCAAGATCAACAAATTCAAGCTATTAATTAATGAAATGATCATTGCTTTGATTAATCATAATAAATGAGCAAATGAAGAGAATAACTTCAGCTTCAAAAGTATAATTACTCAGTTTAATAAAAAGAAGTTGAACTTCAGAAACAACAGCAAAATCAGAAAGTACTTCTTTCACTGTGAGCAAAAAAATCATGATCAATAAAGTTGTTGATAATTATATTCTAAACTTTGTTCAGAAAGAAAAGAGTAAGAAGATGATTTTAAAACAAGCTTTAAAGTTAAAATAATCAAAATAATGAAGATTTTTATCATTTATTGAACTGATAGTTACACAGATGTCTGATGAATAAACAGCAAAGTTAAAAATCATGTCTGTTATGACATAAACTTATTCAATAAACAGTCATATTGAAAGATCATTGATAACAGCATTGTTACTATAAATAATGAGATAGTACTCATAATTAAGAAAAATTCAATTATAATTGACGTTTTATTGAATGATTAATCAATCAAAATTTAACTAATCAATGTTTATCACTGTTCAGAAATACATTATAATTTGATGTCAATTGATCAAATGAAAGTCAAAAAATATACATGTAGTATAAAGAACAACAAATTTCAATTCATGAATGCAAAGAATGTCATTGCTTTCATTGATTTAAGAAATGAAGAAAAAGTTTACTTCATGAATACATCAATCAATTTCTTAAATTTTCAATTGATCATTTTGACAAGCAGAACAAAGTTAGTCAAAATGTCATGATATTAATAATATAAACAATTAACTCATTTAAATATGATAAATGTCAAACATTTAATCAGCATGAGCATTAATATAAATGTAAATTCTGTAAATAGTTTAAAAAGTGAAGAATTCTCAGAATCAATATGTAAAATCTGTGTTATAAATAAGTAAAATAAAACATCAAGTTGAAAATTTTACATCAGAATCATCAAAGTAAATGAACTAGTATATATGAATCTTATTGATGATGATAAAATATTTAAGATCAATGAAGAATGTAAATATGTAGTTACTATGATTGATGATTATAATCAATATACAATCATTTATTTATTGAAGTGAAAATTCAATTTAATGAGAAAACTTTGAAATTATCTGAAATTCATGAAGATTCAGAGCACTTCAATTCAACAACTTCATTTAAATAATGAAGATGAATATGTTGATCATCAAATTATTAAATTGTTCAAAAAGCATAAGATTAAATAAAAGTTAATGACATTATATAATTTAAGTCAAAATAAAATTGCAAAGCAATGTTTTTACACTCTTTTTAAACAAACTTGCGTTATACTGACTAGCATCAAATTGTCAATAAAATTATGAAAAGAAATAATAATGATTATTATTTATTTTAAAAACAAAAGTTCTATCATTGCATTAAATCATATAACTTTTTATGAAACATAACATGATAAAAAGTCTGATCTTAACTATTTATATATGTTTGAATGCATAGTTTATTATCATGTAAAGAAAGTTCATTGAAAGCTTAATAATAAAAGCTTGAAATATCATTTCTTGAACTACAAGAAAGTTAATCAGTTTCGCTTGTAAAATGAGAAGAAGATACTAATATTTAGTCATGTTCAATAAAATGAAATAATCATTAAAGTTGAGAAGTATGAAGATTTTGCAATACTAAACTTTAATGATTAAATTAACAAGACATCGACTGATAATAAGATTCATCTGTACATGATGTTGACTATGAATCTTTTGATTCTATTCTGTGTTTGAATAGAAGTCAAAAGAGTCAAGAGATCTCAATTCAACGCAGTTCAAACAATGTTAGAACGTTGCGTGGTCAGAAAAGTCATCATGCAGAGTTTTCACTCATGCGACAACACTTTTTCTAACAGTCACAATCAATCTACGAAGAAGATTAATGACATGTCAATGTCAGTAAAAGATGAGAAGATACTACTAGTGAAAAAGACAACTCAGATGAAGAGTTTGCGAGTTGTGACTACAAGTGATTGAAGAATTTGCAACTTGTTGACTGCGTTGATATCAAAACGTCTTCATTACATCGACAGTATCGTCGAGTAATTAATGAAAAGATATCAGGTAGAATAGTCATTTCAAGTATTGAGAGACGTGACTACAGTGCTTGAAGAAGTAGTGACTCGTTGATCACGCTGATATACTGAGAAGACTTGAGCTCATCTTCTTTACTTGACGTCAAGTCATTCATTTATTCACGTGGAAAATCAAGAGCTCAAGAGAACGATCAGAACACATTCTCTTTTATTGATCAGAGTCAAACATCGAACGATTGTGATCGCACGTTTATACTAACAATTCATTCAACGTCTACGTGACATAAGTCAAATCAAGAGAAGAAAAGAGTTACTCAGTACAATCATACTCTATCTTTTCATCATGTGCATCTCTCTTTCATCACATATTTCTCTGCTCAATGAATGACAATCATTGAGTAAGAGAACACAGCTTTACGTACGTTACAATCATGAGCATCACAAGTGCAAAGAAAACGTCTTTCATCTTCGAATCAAGAATCGAATCGAAACATCATTGTATAGAATATCATCAATGAAGAGCAGAGCAAAGACGATGCGTCATAATTAAACAGCACAGACACTCTCATTAAGAGTTTACTTGAGCATCACACGCTGAATAGAAGCTATAGATTCATTACTTGATAACACAGTGTCAATCTCATTGTTTCGACTGCATGAAGCAGTTGTATAGATGATGAGTGATTTTCTTCTTCAGAGAGTTTTGTTCACTCGATATAAATAGCATAGAGTTTCTCATGAGTTGAGTCTAAATCAATGTCACAAGAATGTATGAATTACAATTATAATTACAATTACAATTACAATCAACAAAACATCTTTTTTAATAAAAATCACTGAAAATGCAAAGAGCATAAAAATTGTCAACAATCATCAAACAAAAACTACTTTAAAATATATAATTAAATTAATAATATTAATCACTTTACAAAAAGCTAAAAACAGATCACTAGAACTAGAATTAAGTAAGTTAAATGATTCAAGTGATTTCAATGTTTCTGATGCTTCAAGCAAACATTTTAAATGAATCATTATCAAATCTGTTGATTACAAAGCATTAAATGATCTTTGAGTCAAAGATCATAATCAAGACTTTGTCAGTAAAGTAAATTAAGTTCAGATTGAATTAAATACTTCATAAACAATAAAGTAAGCAAAAGTTAGTTTCAATTGAAAACAATGAAAGTTTGCATTCAGAAGTGAACTGAATGCTTACATCAAAAATGACATTTTTACTTTGAAAATATCTTCATCAAATCAATGAATACTATCAATGCGCTGAGTAATTATTATTAAATGAAAACTTAAAAAAAGATGATCAAATATAAAGTTAAATGAATATGTAAAAGATTTTGTCAGAAGCAAAGAATTGACTATGATGAGATTTTTACTTTAATGATTAAAGTCATGATCATCAAAATGCTTTTAACATTGATGATTAAATATGATTATAAAGTTGAATAAATGAACATTATCATCATTTTTTTTTAAAAACTCATCTAAAAGAAAAGATTTAAATGCAGCAATCTTTAAGATTTGAGTAAAAAGAATTAAATAAAATCTTTTTAATTTGTCATTTAAATAAGATTTTATATGAACTCAAACAAGCATTTTAAGAATGATATGTGTTACAATTCTAGCTACGCATCTATGTTGATAGCTATGTTGATGACTATGTTGATGACTATGTTTCTGACTATTGTTGATCACTCATCACTAGACTATCAAGTTGTTTCAAAGTTAACTTTATTTAAAATTAGCTTATGTTCTTCTGAGTCATATAAATAGTCAATTCTTTTCTTCTAGATACTTTTCTTTCTTAGCATTTATATACTTGTTACATTACACTCATATGACTCGCTCTATGCTGATCTCTAACATTATATAAATGCTTCTTCATTACAGACGAAGAGAAATAATCTGCATTGACTTGCTCTGCTTGATTCACATGACTATTGACTTTGATTTAGTTGACTTGCAATTGTGCAAACACTCATTCTTCTTTCTTGTGAGCTGACTCAGCGAGAATAAACAAAAGATTCAAACTCATGCGTTGATCAGCGAGTATAAACAAACGATCGAAATCATTCAACTAGATCAGAAGATCAGCGAATTAATCGTTCATTCAGATTTGCAAGAGATTCTTTGAATTTGTTGAATAATCAAACGAAATCAGTTTATGACTACGTGAAGTCTCTACTTCAAAGAGCAATCAAAGAGATCAGTTTAGAACTGCGTGAAGTTTCTATCTTGATGAGCAAATCTCAACAATGAGTCTGCTTCAATGACACTCATCATCAATGCAATGACTTGTCAGAATCATGTCTAGATGAGTCAATCAGCGAAAGTCAGAGTTGAATAGTGCTTGATCTTTAGAGATAGTTATAACTGAATATTAAGAATACAGAAGAAGATGAGTACAAAAGCTTTTATTTAAGTAATATTCAGAGACTGCGTTAAGCTCGAAGAAAATGTGTTTGTGACATGAGTAGAATGTGATGTAGAAAGAAAGATGATGTTGAACAAAGAGATGTTGATGAAAGAAAATAAAGACTGAGTCAGATCTGAGCTAGAGACACTGACTAGCTCTATTCAGTCTTGATACGCTCGTAACATTATCTCTCTCTTTGAAAATTCATGTTTGCATGAATGTCGCTCGTTTGCTTGCTTTCTTATTGAGTTATTTCGATACTAGCGTGACTTTCTTGAGTATAGCATATGAAATTCATTCAAAACTTTCTCGAAGTCATTGAATTCATCTTTATTGACATAGTATCATTCATTGTCTCTATCTAGATCTTTTCATTTGATCTTGTACTGTATTCGATCTTGATAGCATCTGAAGTTCAAAATGTCATCTATCTTTCAATGTTCATCATCATCATCATTAATAATGATGAGTCTGAGAGATTCTGCATGCTGTTCTGATAGAGAGTCTTCTGAATACGATTGCAGTAGCTTCAAGCTGAACATCGAATGCAAATGCTTCATGCTGACTGATAAACGAAGATGATAGAAGATCTTCGCTTTGACAGTGATCTGATATGATTCTAGTTGTTTGTCTTTCAAATCTTTGCAGAGTCTCGTTGTCTTGACGTTTCTGAAAGATAGTCAAACTCAGTCATCTACTTCATAGATGACGTTTCGTCTATGTTTATTGATCTGAACTTCGAT